>CAJIBQ010000316.1_pt1 | contig 24338 bp, 20 predicted proteins | sample 9199391 | NCBI WGS metagenome assembly CAJIBQ01 (sample SAMEA7708309, study PRJEB35096) | sediment metagenome | biome: marine neritic benthic zone biome [ENVO:01000025]; feature: sediment [ENVO:00002007]; material: shallow marine sediment [ENVO:03000034] sea grass bed [ENVO_01000059] ... | reverse complement strand
AGTGCTGAAGGATCATTCCGCAGGAATGAATCCTAGTCATTCGTGATCATTTATTTTCACGGATTTTCTTTTTCAAAGAGGAGTGCTAAAGGATCATTCCACGGGAATGAATCGGTTGAAAATTAAATGGAATTCAATTTATTTTTTTTGAGTTGGTCTCCGGTTAATAAGCGGTTACTAATTTTTTCTTAATTGGTTCGATGGTATTGTAATAAATCTTAATTTTACACGTCTTTATCTTTATAAAGATAAATCCTTTCAATAGCTATAGTTTAAGGTTAATGTTATTAGCGAAAAAGGATTGAGGGTTGCTTCGGCAACCCTTTTTTATGCTTTTCTGTTAACAAAAACCAGTTTTTCACCGGATGGTCCACACGTAAAGAAAAGATATAGTTCCCCACCATCCAAAATGCCTAACTTCTTCCGGATTTTATCTACCGATTCGGGAAAATTGCGTGTAGCAACATTGGCTTTTATGCCAGAGAATGACTTGCGTAAGGCTTTCCGATTGTATGGTATGATAGAGACTATTTCAAATAGTCGACCCGGTAATTCCATCTTGTCATCTAAAAGGTAATAGTGGCTGTTCGTTGCAATCTTGCGAAGGTCAAATCGCATCGCCACAACATTGAATCCACCAGCCTTGAGGACAGCTGCATTAGGTTCGAAAAAATACTTGCCCGACTGGTCCAATTCTGCAATTGCAGTTCTTTCTTCGCTTAGGAGAAAGTTGAATTTTTGAACACGTCCATCAATCATGTTAATGGTTTTTATTTCTGGTTCTCCTGCAAAGCCTTTCTGCAATTCCAATAACAGCTCTTTAACCTCATTTTTTAATGCTACAAGGTGTATGGTTTTTACATGTTTCAGCTTTCTTAGAACTTCCTGAATGTCCAGAAGAGGTGAGGTCTTGATCAATATATTGTTTGCATGACCAAACAGTTCGTCTAAACTATCAACCAGGTTTGGTTCACAATCTTCCAGTAAAAATACTCTGCCTTTTCGGTCATGCCTTCTTGACGGATCGATATAGATCCAATCGAATTGATCTGAACAGTTAGACAGAAAATCCAAACCATCAATACAGTTAACTTCAACATGTTTCAGCCCCAGTTGTTCTAAGTTGTAAGTGGTGATTTTACATAGCTCAGGATCTTTCTCACAACAAACCACCTTTTCAAATCGGCCGGACATGAAGAAGGCATCCACACCAATGCCTGTGGTTAGGTCGAGAAGGTTTTCCCCTGATATCAAACCGGCCTTGTATTGCGCAGTAAGGGATGAAGAAGCCTGTTCAACGGATATCCTTCCCGGCATGTAAATGGCCTTGGAATTGAACCATTCAGGAACCTTGTTCATCAGCTTGAGTTTTGATTGGATCTGACCAACCACATCAGCCATACTTATACCTTCGAATTTAGTTTTACCCAACAAAATGGCATGCAGGTCTGCATTCAAATTAGCATTGATGAATTCTTGAATGTCGTTATCTAGAATTCGCCTGTTCAAAACGTTCTAAAGGTCTTTGGTGATCTTCTTTACGATCTTGTTTTCGGAAAGAAATTCTTTAAGAATTACTTTAATTGCTGTATATGCAGGTATAGCTACGATCATGCCAACAATTCCAAATAGGATGCCGGCAATTATTATTACTAAAAAGATCTCCAGTGGATGCGATTTTACACTCTTCGAAAATATAAAAGGCTGACTGAAGAAATTATCCACCAGTTGGGCAAAAACAAATCCCGCCAGTACCCACAAGGCAGCTGGAAGCATCACTTCACTGAAACTTTGTCCAAGATTACTGGACATGGAAAGTAAAATGATGAGAAAACCTGATACCAATGGGCCTATATATGGAATCAGATTCAACAAAGCGCACAGGAATGCAATGACAATCGCATTATTGATGCCAACCAAAAGCAATACAATGGTGTAGATAACAAAGAGGATCAGGATCTGAAAGATCAATCCAACAAAATAACGCGATAGCAGATCCTTGATCTTATTGATCGATTTCTTTACCCGCAATTCATTTTCGTCGGGGACAAGGGTCATGATACTGTTTTCAAATAGTCCACTGTCTTTCAGGAAAAAGAACGAAATGAACAAAACCGAAAACAATCCAATACTAAAGCTTCCCAAACCGCTTACTACCGAGTTCAGGAAATTTGGGATAACCGCGTAATCGATATTGGTGAGAAATCCTGAATCTCTCATAGACTGTTCAATGTCAATTCGGTTCAACTCGAAATACATAACGATCTCCCTGTACAAGTTCTCAACATTCTCCTGAAGTTGCTCGATATTCAGTAAGGACAGATTTTGTCCCTGTTCTGCAACTAACGGAATAAACAGCGAAACCAATCCGGCCAGCAAGGCAATGAACAAGGTCATGGTTGTAATTACGGCGAAGGTAGTATTGAACTTCAGACGCCGCCTCAGAAAAATGACTATCGGTCGTCCAATTAAGGAGACCACAGCTGCAACGGCCAGGTAAACAATGACCGACCTGATCTGGTAAAGAAAACAAAGCAACACACCGATCCCAAGGATAACGGCCAGGGCCTTAAGGATGCCTTTGGAAATGATGTTCGAATTCATGGCCTAAATATAATCAATCTGATTTGAGATACTGACCGATAATCTCATATAGGGCAATATTTGTCGCAGCAACGACATTCATGCTGCTGTTTTGTCCATGCATCTCTATATGAATGGTCCTGTCAGCCAAATTAAGAATGGATTTGTCAATTCCAAAATGTTCACTTCCAACAACCAATACAGTTTTCTGGTCTGGATCTATTTTAAGGTCCCTTATTGAATTACTGGACGAGGTGACCTCAAGACATAATATGGAATACTTTTCTTGCTTCAACCTTTGTACCAGGCTTAATGCATCGGGAAGAATTTGAAATGAGATAACGCGTTCCGCTGATCGTGCGGTCTTTTTGAATTTTCTTGAAAGGGGTTGATCAAGGCCGCAAAGATAGAGTTCACGAATTCCAAATGCATCGCAAGTTCGCATAATACCTCCAATATTCAAGGCATCCGTTACCTGATCGCAAATGAGTATGCAGGGAAATGAGCGTTTTGAAAAAGGGGATTGATGATGCTTTAGTTGCATTAATTCTCAAAGGCATATTTGACAATATTGGCGCCCATTTTTAGTGCTTTAATACGCACATCTTCAGGATCGTTATGCACCTCCTGGTCCTCCCATCCATCACCGAGATCGCTTTCGTAAGTGAACAACAGAATCAGACGGTCTTCCTCAAAAAGGCCAAATGCCTGAGGCCGTTTTCCATCGTGTTCATGGATCTTTGGTAATCCCTGTGGAAAGCTGTAAACATTTGAAAAAATAGGATGATTAGCAGGTAACTCGATCAGGTCTTTGTTAGGAAATACCTTCTTCAATTCTTCTTTCACATAAGGTTCCATGCCATAATTGTCATCGATGTGCAGGAATCCACCGGAAAGCAAATAAGATCTGAGGTTTCTGGCATCACCATCACTGAAAAACACATTGCCATGACCAGTCATGTGTAAAAAAGGGAACTGAAAAATATCGGTACTTCCAACCTCCACAGTCTGAGGTTGAGGATTGATCCTGGTATTGATGTTCAGGTTACAAAAGGCAATCAGGTTAGGTAAGGCGGTAGGATTGCTGTACCAATCGCCGCCACCTTTATACTTTAGTATAGCAACCTCCTGCGACTGCAATGGAAAAACTATTCCGACAAACAGGAAAAAACAAAAGACCTTCAGATTATTCATTGATAAATGCTACACTATGACAAGCTGCAATTGCAGCAGTTTCGGTTCTTAGTCGTGTTTTACCCAAAGTTACTGGAATATAATTTTGTGCCAAAGCCATTTCGATTTCTTTAACAGTGAAATCACCTTCCGGGCCAATCAAGATCGTGGTATCAATATTGGGCCTCAAAATGGATTTCAAGGATTTTCGTTCACTGGATTCGCAATGCGCAATACAGCTCAGGGCATCTTGTTTTATGGAAATGAATTCTTTAAATGAAAGCAGAGGGTTAAGCCTGGGCAAATGGGTTCGAAACGATTGCTTCATAGCCGACAAAATGATCTTTTCCATACGATCCAGGTTCAATTTGCGCCTTTCACTTCGGTCACAAATAACTGGACTAATAATCTCAACCCCCAATTCTGTGGCCTTTTCAAGAAACCATTCAAACCTGTCGTTCATTTTTGTCGGAGCAACTGCCATATGCAGATTGAAGGGTCGTGGTTCTTGGTGTTGAACTCTGGTGATCCTTACCACACAAGCCCTGGGGTCTGGCTGTTCAATAATGGCATCGAAAAGCAATCCCCGACCATTGGTAATTTTAAGCTGGTCTCCTGAACTTCGCCTTAAAACCTTTACTATGTGTTTGCTTTCGTCTTTAGGAAAACTGTAATGCGTGTCGGATTTGACTAATTCTTTGCTATAGAACAATTGCATTACTTCTTCGCTTCTACCACGCGCAGGACCTTAACTTCAGTGATATTCTTTTTTTCATGGGTTTTCTGGACCACATAATACCACCTGTTGGATTCCACATTGACCAGGAATACGTCATCAACATTATAGGTGTCATTCATAACCCTTTCCTCAAATTCGGGCAGCATATCGCCATGTGTGATCCAACCACTGTCACCGCCTTTGAATCTGTTTTGATCCATAGAAAATCGGCTGGCCAGGACATTGAAGGCCGTTCCCTTGTTGATTTCCTTTATCAATCTCGGGCGAAGACTGTTTATATCTTTTATGCGCATTTCGTTTCCATCAAGCATGATATAATTCACCCTGTAATACGGGATCTCACGTTTCTCGATGACCTTATAATGCACATCTTCAATTTCACTTTTAAATACTTTGGTCGAACCTTTTCCCATCTTAAATATTTCACGGGCCAATTCGGTCTGATGTTTTTCTTCGTTGAAAGTGATGATCTTGTTGTTGCCGTCTCTCAGTGACTTGATATAGGCAGTTGCCTGTTCGGTCGATGAAATAGAGTCCAGGTCCTTTCTGATGTCATTTTGAGCAAAAATAAGAGTTGGAAATAGGCAAATGAGCAGGGTATGGATTAATCGTTTCATGAGGGTTTAGTTTTGGAATGCTGCAATTAACTGAAAATTACGAAGAAATTCAATCAACTCTGTCAAGATTATCAACAATTATTTTAACAGCTATAGCTTGCTTTTCGCATGTTCAAGACCGAGGTGAATGTAATGAAGCAATTCCGATTCAGTTGAAAATCCTTCAGGTGCTACATAGATGAATTCCTTGAGTGGCCGTTTGGTGAAGTCCATTGGACGTGCTGACGATCTGGCCAGTTCGTCCTCCATCTTCGATGCAACTACGCGGACTGCCAGCTCGTTTTTTATAATCCCTACAGTCATCTTACCATTATATAGAAAGGATAAGCCGCCGAACATCTTCTTCTCGGTGAACGATTCATCGAATAATTTGATTTGATTTCTGATCCTGTTTGCAACTTCTTCATCAAAGGCCATATCTATAGTTTTAAACGAGCTGCGGCAATTATATCGGAAGACGAGAAATCCTTCGTCAAATATTTCAGATAACCTACCATGGCGATCATCGCTGCATTGTCTGTTGTATATTCAAATTTGGGCACATAAGTTTTCCAATTCAAATCTGCCTCGGCCGCTTTTAAAGCCGCCCGAATCCCGGAATTTGCCGAAACGCCACCACCGATAGCAATTTCTTCAATACCTGTTTCTTCTGCTGCCTTTTTTATTTTATCCATTAGAACACCAATAATTGTATGCTGAATGGAAGCACAAATATCGGCCAGGTTGTCGGGAATGAAATTCGGGTCAGATTTGACTTCTTTCTGTAAAAAATAGAGAATTGCGGTCTTAAGCCCCGAAAAGCTAAAATTCAATCCTTTCACTTTTGGTTTAGGAAATTGAAAAGCATGGGGATTTCCAATTTTAGCCAATCTGTCTATCTCCGGTCCTGCAGGATAGCTCAAGCCCAATAATTTCCCGCTTTTATCGAAGGCTTCGCCAACTGCATCATCAATTGTTTCTCCAATGACCTTCATATCGAAATAGTCTCTAACTTCAACGATTTGTGTATGTCCTCCCGAAATCGTCAAGGCAAGAAATGGAAAGTTCGGTCTTTGTTGTTCCTGGTCATCGATAAAATGCGCCAGGATATGTGCTTGCATATGATGGACTTCTATCAATGGAACGTCCAATCCCATTGCGAATGCCTTGGCAAAAGATGCACCAACAAGCAATGAGCCCAATAATCCCGGGCCTCTTGTAAATGCAACAGCATCTAATTCATCCTTCGAAATACCTGCTTTATTTAGAGCCTGGTGAACCACTGGAACGATGTTTTGCTGATGGGCTCTTGAAGCCAATTCGGGCACAACACCACCATATTCCTGGTGTACCTTTTGGCCACTAACAACATTGCTGAGGACTTTTCCGTTACAAATCACAGCCGCTGCTGTATCGTCGCAGGACGATTCAATACCGAGAATGTTTAACTTTTCGGATGACATAATCACGAATTGGGCATAATAATTGTTTTATTTGCAATGAGCCGAAACCACTGATTTCATCGTATATACAAAGAAAGTAAAAATTAGTGTCTTTAGAAACCATGAAAAGGTTTGACATAGCTTTTACTTCAGACAGAACGAACCGCAGTTTATTAATATTTTTTGTAATTTTTTAGTCCCATAAAAAAGGTCCGCAAAATACTACTTAAGATTCTAGCAATCACCATATTGCTCTTCCTCATTTTGGTGCTGTTGCTTTCAATTCCTGCGGTCCAGACGCAGCTTGGGAAGTATGCAACCAAACGCCTCAACAGGGATTTCAATACAAACATAAACATCGACAAAGTAGGACTGCAATTCAATGGCGATATCGAGTTGATCAATATCTATATTGAAGACCACAAGAAGGATACCTTGATCAGTATTCAGGAATTGAATACCTCTATTATCAGTTTCAAGAAGTTGTACGATAACAAATTCACTTTTGGAGACATTGATATGAACGGCTTATTACTGAATTTAAAGACCTATCAGGGTGAAACGGATACCAACCTGGATATTTTTGTCGAAAAATTTGAAAATGACAAACCAAAGACGGGTGACTTTCTATTGTCTTCGTCAGATGTTTCCATTTCTAACAGTGAGTTTAGAATATCGGATGAGCGAAAACAGGAAGAGGTTGTTTTATCGTTCAGAGAATTAAACATAAATGCAACGGATTTTGTGATCCTGGGTCCGGATGTTAAGGCCAGGATAAACAATTTAGGATTTGTAAATAAACGGGGTGTGCGATTGGAAAACCTAACTACCAATTTTACGTATACACTGGCCGATATGACCTTTGAAAACCTGTCTATTCAAACCGAAAAATCAGCTATTGCCGGTCAGTTGCAGTTCGAGTACGATCGCGATGACATGCGTCATTTTGTGGATAGCGTTTCTGTATCTGCAGCTTTTAAGGAGTCTAAGATCAATTTGGACGAGTTGAACCGTTTTTACAACGAATTCGGTAAGGACCAGGAGGTAACCCTTAACACCAATCTTGCGGGGACCATGAACAACCTTTATGCAACCGGTGTGTTACTCAATGCTCCCGGGCGCACCTATATAAACGGGGATTTTAATTTTAAGAATTTATTCAATAAGGAAGAAGCTAACTTTGAAATGATAGCAGAATTCAGAGAGCTGTCCTCTTCGTACTATGATCTGAGGAGATTACTGCCTAATGTGCTTGGCAGGGCTTTACCATCTTCAATGGAACGATTTGGTAAATTCACCATTCAGGGTGAATCAACGGTTACTTCCAAAGATGTCCAGGCAGATATTGACATCGTCACAAACCTGGGTTTGATCTATGCCGATCTTGAATTGAATGAAGTTGACGACATAGATAATGCTGTATATACTGGTAATGTGGTCATGGATGAATTCGATATGGGAACTTTTCTTGAAGATCCTAAGATTGGATCCGTTTCACTGAATGTGGATCTCGATGGAAAGGGATTTACAGTAGATGCACTTGATTCATATGTTACAGGCTCAATTTATGGGCTCAATTATAACGACTATTATTATTCGAATATTACGGTTGCAGGAAACGTTCAGGATAAGATATTCAATGGGGAATTGAAGACGAGCGATCAAAATATCGACCTGGACTTTAACGGCCTGGTGGATTTCTCCGAAACAGACAATCATTATGACTTCGTAGCTGATGTCGGACATGCCAATTTGAAGGCGTTGAATTTTGTGGAACGCGATTCCATTTCGGTATTTAAGGGAATTGTGAATATGAAGATGAAAGGCACAAACTTTGATGACGCTTACGGAGCCATAACATTCACAAATACATCTTATAACAACCAGGACGATAATTACTTCTTCAAAGATTTTACAGTGTCGTCCAGATTTGAGGAGAATGTGCGCTTTATCAGCATCAATTCTCCCGATATTATCGAGGGAGAATTAAGCGGTATTTTCAGATTTACCGATCTGACCAAACTTGTAGAAAATTCGCTTGGTAATATCTATACAAATTATTCACCATATGAAATCACTAATAACCAGTTTGTCGATTTTAACTTTAAGATATATAACAAGATCGCGGAAGTATTTTATCCGGAATTGAACTTTGGAAGAAATACTAATGTACGTGGTCGGGTAGAAAGCGATGCAAATAATTTCATTTTAAACTTCCGCTCTCCACAAATCACAATGAAGGACCAATTTGCGCAGAATATCAAGATAAGCGTAGATAATGGAAATCCATTGTTCAATACTCTTATCGAGATCGATAGTATCAGATCCAGTTTCTATAACGTATCCGACTTTAACCTGATCAACATCACTAAGCAAGATACCCTTTTCGTAAAGGCTGTATTTACAGGAGGAAAGAGAAACAGGGATGAATTCGACCTGAGCATGTTCTACACCATTAACAAGGATAAGAATTCAGTAGTAGGATTCGAGCGTTCTGATATCAATTTTAAGGGCAACAACTGGGAACTCAATAAGAACAATAACCGATTTAATAAGGTGGAGTTCAACCGCGATTTCACTAATGTGCTTATCGATCAGCTCAGCATGCATCATGAAGATGAATCAATTATGCTCTCGGGAATGTTGCAGGGTAAAGGGTCAAAAAATATAGATCTCGACTTCAATAATGTGGATCTCACCAAGATTTCGCCGGAAGTTAAGCACCTGGCCCTTGAGGGAATGGTCAATGGTTATTTAAAGATAAAACAGCAGGATAACATCTACTTGCCCGAGTCTAACGTGACCATAGATAATTTTAAAGTGAACGGTACCACCTTGGGATCTTTCAAGGCAAATATTTTGGGTAATTCATCTTTGACCAATTACGATGTAAATGTTAACCTTAAGGAAGACGATACCGAAACCCTATTGGTTACCGGCAATATTGATGTGGCCAAAGGTAATTCAACCATTGATCTGAATATGAAATTCGATCGGTTTTTGCTGGAGCCGCTTAACCCGTTTGGTGATGGAAACATAACCAATATTCGTGGAGAGGTTTATGGAAATGCTCGTGTTAGCGGTTCATTAACACGTCCGGAAATTACCGGTTCCCTGGGACTGGTGGATGCAGGTTTAAGCGTGCCATACCTGAATGTTGATTATGAATTGGAAGACGATACGCAGGTATTGCTCAGGGATCAAAGCTTCGTCTTCCAGGACGCATTGCTTACAGATTCCGAATATTTTTCAAGGGCTGATCTGGATGGATTTGTGAACCATGTTAACCTTTCCAATTGGGCGCTTGGCCTGGATATTAATTCAGAGCGTTTCCTTGTTCTCAATACGGAGGATAGTGAAGAGGCGCTTTATTATGGAACCGCATTCGTGGAGGGAAATATCGGTATTAATGGTCCTACAGATCAGTTGATCATCGATGCTCAGGTGTCATCGGAAGAAGGAACGGTGTTTAAAATACCGTTGAACGATACAGAAACATTTGGAGATAGTTCCTTCATTCATTTTTTAAGTCCTGATGAAAAAGAGTCGAGGCTGAAAGGCGAAGCGATCGTCTTGGATGATATTATTGGGCTGGAGATGGACTTTGATCTTACGGTAAACGAAAATGCCGAGATAGAGATTGTAATCGACAAGGACTCCGGAAGTACCATCAAGGGTAGGGGCAATGGTGGTTTGTTGGCCCAGATAAATACCAACGGCAAATTCAATATGTATGGTGACTTTATCGTTACCAGCGGGATTTATAATTTTATTTATGGCGGACTGATACAAAAGGAATTCGATGTACTGCAGGGTGGAACATTGGTTTGGGAAGGTGATCCGCTACAAGCCCAGATCAACATTAAGGCGGTTTACGATAAGATCCAGGCCAACCCATCTATCCTGCTTGATAATCCGATTAACAGGAGTATCCCCGTTGAAGTTGAAATTCATCTAACCGGCGAATTGGAAAAACCGGATCCCACATTTAACCTCAGGTTCCCTAATGTCAATACAACGCTTAATTCTGAGCTTCAATACCGGCTTGATGATAATGAAAGCCGGCAGTTCCAGGCCTTGTCGCTATTGGCAACCGGATCATTCAGAAGCGAATTGAGCTTTAACGCCACAGATGCCATAGGACTGGTATCTGACCGTGCCTCAACCTTGCTCAATAACCTGATCTCAAGTGATGATGGTACTGTTGATGTAGGATTCGATTTTCAATTGAGTGAGAACAACCCGGAATATGAAACCGATAGCAGGGTTGGTGTTACCTTGTCAACAAAGTTGAGTGACAGGGTGCTGATCAATGGTAAAGTGGGCGTGCCAATAGGTGGTGTAAGTGAAACGGTAATAGCAGGTGACATCGAGATTGAGGTAATGCTAAATGAAGATCGCACACTAACAATGAAAGTATTCAACCGAGAAAACAGCATTCGCAACTTCGGTGAGCAGATCGGTTATACCCAGGGAGTTGGATTGGCCTATAATGTTGAGTTTGATAATTTGAAGGAACTGTTCCAAAAACTGTTCAAGGGAAATAAGAAACAGGTTCTTCTTAAGGAACAAAAGCAGGAAAAGGATAACGGCTTGCCTGAATTCATGAATTTCAAAGTGAAGGATACGACCTCACAACGCAAAAGTGCCAGCAAAAAGCAACAACCTTAATCTTCTTTTTTAGTTTATTTCAATTTAAAATTGATTTTCCAATTTCGGTCCCAGCGAAAACGATTGAGTTCATTTTTTCAGCAGTTTGGGGAACTTCAATGGTTTTTTTGTTATATAAGTTTCTTAGCTTTACCTTTAATTTTCATCTATGCCGAAGGAAATAAAAAAAATTGGCGTTATGACCTCCGGGGGAGATGCTCCGGGAATGAACGCTGCAATCCGTGCAGTTGTACGCGCATGCGCCTATTATGATGTGAATTGTGTAGGTTTTTACAGAGGATATCAAGGAATGATTGAGAATGATTCGGTAGACCTGTTTCCAAGAAGTGTAAAGAATATCATCAACAAAGGAGGAACAATCCTTAAATCTGCAAGATCAGCCGACTTCAGAACTGTAGAAGGCAGAAAGAAAGCCTATGAAAATTTGACGAGAGCCAATGTCGATGCTATGGTATTGATTGGTGGTGACGGGACCTTTACGGGCGGCCTCATATTTAGTGAAGAGTTTGATATTCCAGTTGTTGGGATCCCTGGTACAATAGATAATGATATCAATGGCACACAATCTACAATTGGATTTGATACTGCTTTAAATACTGTAGTTGAGGCCATAGATAAGATCAGGGATACGGCTAGTTCGCATAACCGCTTGTTTTTTATAGAGGTAATGGGCAGAGATGCAGGGAATATTGCGTTGAATAGCGGAGTAGGAGCCGGTGCGGAGGAAATATTAATTCCGGAAGAAGATCAGGCTTTGGACAAAGTGGTAGAATCCTTAAAGCGAAGTAAGCGCAGCGGAAAAACCTCGAGCATTGTAGTTGTAGCCGAAGGCGATACTACTGGTCAGAACGTGTTTGAACTTGCTGAACAAGTGAAGGAAAGATTACCCGGTTATAATTCCAGGGTTACTGTTCTGGGACACTTACAAAGAGGCGGGTCGCCGAGTTGTTTTGATAGAGTTTTGGCGAGCAGACTGGGTGTAAAGGCCATTGAATTCTTACTGGATGGAAAACGGGATATCATGGTGGGCTATGAAAACAATACCATCATCTCCACGCATATTAACAATGTTACAAAAGGAAAAAACGATATCAATCGTGAACTTTTAAGAATTGCAGATATATTATCGATTTAATTAATCTAAAAGAAAAAAATAATGTCAACTTTAAAACTAGGTATAAACGGATTTGGACGAATTGGACGCATTGTATTCAGGGCAACACTTAAGCGTCCGGAAGTGGATGTGGTAGCGATTAATGATTTGCTGGATGTGGAGCATCTTGCTTATTTACTTGAGTACGATTCGGTACATGGGCGATTTGGTGGCGACATCAAAGTGGAAAATGGGAACCTCATTGTAGATGGCCAGACCATTCGTGTTACTGCTGAACGCGATCCGAGCAATTTGAAATGGGATGAGGCCGGTGTTGATATCGTTGCCGAGTGCACCGGAATATTTACAACCCTTGATAGTGCCCAGGCCCACCTGGATGCCGGAGCAAAGAAAGTGGTGATTTCCGCACCGAGCAAAGATGCCCCGATGTTTGTCATGGGCGTGAATCACGATCGTTTGAATGCATCCGATAATATCATTTCGAATGCATCTTGTACGACGAATTGCCTGGCACCGGTTGCCAAGGTATTGGACGATAATTTCGGTATTGAAGAGGCATTGATGACAACCATTCATGCGGCGACGGCAACTCAGCTTACTGTTGACGGGCCGTCCAGGAAAAACTACAGGCTTGGTCGTTCAGCTATTTCGAATATCATCCCGGCAACAACCGGTGCTGCAAAAGCAGTTGGAAAGGTGATCCCTAAATTAAATGGGAAACTTACGGGAATGGCCTTTAGGGTTCCAACGCCCGATGTTTCTGTAATTGACCTAACTGTTCGTTTGGAAAAAGAAACATCCTATGATGAGATCAAGGCTGCATTTAAAAATGCTGCTGAAGGCGACCTGAAAGGTATCCTTGGTTATACGGATGAAGCGGTTGTCTCTCAAGATTTTGTTAGCGATACACGGACCAGCATTTTTGATGCCGGGGCTGGAATTGAACTGAATTCGAAATTTTATAAGATCATTTCATGGTATGACAATGAGTTTGCCTATTCCAGCAAGCTCGTTGATTTGGCATTACATGCCCATAGTTTGTAAGCTTAGAACACATGATTTTTATTGTCGATAGCGGGTCGACCAAGAGCGATTGGTTGGCCATTGACAGCAGTGGCAAACAACTCCTTGACAAGCAACGCACAAAGGGGTTGAATCCTGCTATTCTTTCTCCTATGAAGCTGGAATCGACAATTCGCAAGAATCCCGTTCTTTTGGCCAACAAGAATATTGTCACACATGTATTCTTTTATGGTGCCGGGTGTGGCACCGAAAAGCCCAGGCTTGCTTTGAGCAAGGTACTCGATGATTTCTTCCCGAATGCTAAAGTGGATGTAAAGGAGGATACGTATGCGGCTGTTTACGCTACAGTTGGGAACAGCCATGAGCAGGCTGTTGTGTGTATCATGGGTACCGGATCCAACTGTTGCTATTTCGATGGGGAAAAAGTGATCCAAAAGGTACAATCACTGGGGTATTCGGTCATGGATGATGCTTCTGGAAACTATTTCGGACGTCAGTTGATACGAGACTTTTTTTTTAAACACATGCCTGAAAACCTCCGGGTTTCTTTTGAAGAGAAATTTGAATTGAACCCGGATGTTATAAAATACCATTTGTACAAACAACCCAATCCGAATGCGTACCTGGCATCTTTTGCCGAATTCATGTTCCTGAACAAGGAGTCGGATTATATCCGGAATGTGATCAAAGATGGTATTCGATTATTTGCCAAAGACATGATATTCCAGTTTAAGGAGCACCTGGATCGAGTTCCGGTCCATTTTGCCGGATCCATTGCATTCTTCTCACAAGAGGAAATTCATGAAGTAGGAAAGGAGATGGGATTTAAGGTTGGGGAATTTGCGAGACGTCCAATCGAAGGCCTTGTGCAATACCATGTTAACCGGCTTAATGTCTGACAGCTATCATACTTATTTCAACATTTACATCTAATGGCAGACGTGCAACCTGAACGGTTTCCCTGGCCGGTGCTGTTTCTTCATTAAAGTAAGAACCGTACACTTTATTTATGGCTCCAAAATTGTTCATGTCACTGATAAAAATGGACGTTTTCACTACGTTTTCAAATGTCATCTCTGCGGCAGAAAGCACGGCTTGAATGTTCTTCATGACCTGCCCTGTTTCGCTTTGAATATCATCCAGAACCAGCTTTCCCGATTCCCGGTGGAAAGCCACCTGGCCGGAAAGATATAGTGTGTTGCCACTTAAGACAGCCTGGTTGTAAGGTCCAATGGGAGCAGGAGCAGCATCGGTTGTAATAATTGTTTTCATGTAATGAGATTATAATTGTCGGTCGCGTTGACGGCGTTGTTCGTATTTAAGATCTTTAAGCAGGCTTGATTTAATACCGATAAAGAAATTCCAGGAACTCCTGCTGCTGAATGGGATCCAGGAAAAATTCATTCGCCAACTCAAAAGATCCCGTTCAAATCGCAATTGGGTATAGGTGATGCCCCTGTTCTTAAAGTCGTATCCCGAAGAAAATCCGAAACTCCACCTTTTGGTCAGATCTATATCTCCGGAAAACATCAATGAATGAGATGCGATCTCGCTCTGACGCCTTGAATTGTTGTAGTTCACTGCATATGCAAATCGTACACTCCATGGTATCTTGTGAGTGTACAGGTCAGATGGTGTATCTGTTTCCTGTTCTTCACGTCTATCAGAACTAAATCGCTGGTCCGCAAAATCCTGTGGCTTCCCAAACAGATCATCTGCGCGGCCCCCGCTGCTCACCGATTCCTGGACAGCAGCTTCGTCCTCCTGACGTGCTGTTTTTTCGAAATCCCGACTTGAAAGGCTATAATTCACCGTAAGATTGGCACTGGTTAACCTGAATAAACTTCCACCATTGTCAATATTGAACTTGTCGATCTTAACATTGTTATTATCAAGGGCGTAAGGATCAAGCGTAGCTCCAAAATTAACAGACATTTTGTTATCAAAGAAAGATGTTCCACCTGTCATTCTTACTGGGGCCCACTTGAGTGAGTCGGCTGCTATGTTGTAACTGGTCGAAAAGTTCAGGTTATTCAATAATGTCACCTTCTTTGGTTCGGTCACTGTGCTGTCCCTGTCCCTCACCTTGGCTTCGATCTGGTTACTGAGGTTGATCCCGATCGAGCTTGCAAAATTATTTCCCGGTATGCCAAATATGGACTGCTCGAAACGTGTATATTCTACTTCATCAAGCGTTGTACCATCGGCATCTACAACCTCGTAAGTATCATAGAATTGGCTAAATGCCGGGAGTATACTATAGCTTATTGAAGGTCTTACAACGTGGCGAATGGCCTGGATCTTTTTGTCGTTGCCAAAATTAAACATGCCATACAAGGTAGTTCCTAAGCTGGCACTGAAATTATATGTTCTGAAACTATCAAAGCCTTTGACCTCGGTAGTTACCACTTCTAATTGGTCCGGATCAAATTCTCTTGAAATCGTTTCAAATGTCCAAACCTCCTGGTAATTCGTAGTGGCACTTAGGCTTAAATACTTTAATACCTTGAAATTGGTACTTATCGGAATGCTGTGTTGTATTCCAATCTTCGCATCTTCAAACATTTCCTTTTTGAAAAACAGGGAATCGGTAGTCTGGATTCGATTTTCACCCCTTAAATTATACTGAAAATTAATATTTTGAACGACCCCTTTCTTGGATCCGGTCTTGGGTGCGAATGGAAAAATACGACCGACACTTCCCTGAAGTGTAGGCAAGGTCATATTGATTACCTCTGTATTTGTATTTTGAGAATGGGTGGCAGTAACATTAAAATTCACCTGGGGTTCTCCGGGAAATGTCTTTGAATAGGACACGGATGACGAAAGCGTATTGTTAAGGAAATTTGAGGCGTTAAGCTGATTGATCGATTGCTGATAGTATCGGCTGCTTCCCAGGTTGACAGAAGCCGAAAACCTTGAATTCGGGTTAGCCTTAGAATCCTGATTATGCGACCAACGGATATTGTAAATACTGCTTTTGGCAAAATCGGGAAAGCCCCGTTCACTGTTGATCAGGTTTTCAAACCTGAAATTAAAGGTACCATTGAATTTATATCGGAGGGCGTAATTGCTCTGTAATCGCAGTCCGTAGCTCCCATTGGTGTAATAGTCGCCAAGAACAGCCAGGTCTACATAATCATTGATCGCAAAATAATAGCCACCATTCTGCAGGTAATATCCGCGGTCGTTTCCGGTGTCTTCACCAAAGGATGGGATTATAACCCCTGAAGTTCGTTTCCTGGTAAGTGGGAAAAATCCAAAAGGCAGGCCAATGGGTGTTGGTACATCATAGATGAACATATTGGTCAGGCCGGTTACAACCTTCTTATTGGGAACTATTTTTCCCTTCCGAATAAGGAAATAGTATTCCGGATCATCCAGGTTTTCAGAGGTGGTATATTTTGCATTTTCTATAAAGAAGACCGAATCGTTTTCTTTTTTCGTGCGCTCTGCGATGATTGTACCCCCTTGTTGTTCGGTCTTCGAATTCCACACCAAGGCACGCCGGGTTTCAAAATTAAACCGGATCGAATCTGGCTCGATGATGTCCTGGCCCTGCCTGAATACAGGGGCTTGGGTGTAGTTGCCTAAGGAATCTTTTATCCTTCCTGCAAAAACCTCTTTGGTGTTATAGTCAATAACGATAATGCCCGAATTTATTTGCATGTCTGTGTAAATGATTTCGGCCTCATTATACATGTAGATCTTTTCCTCTCGTTGATTGATCGAGACATAATCCTTGGCCGTATATTTTACCAGGCCTTCCAGGAAACCGGTAGGTTGTTTTGTGGTATCTACGAGTATTGTATCCTGAAATCTTTCATTTACCGGGGGAGTTGCCAAACTATCCACTTTGACCCTGAGGGTGTCATTTTCGATTTTTGGTTTGATGTTCGGACTGGGTTGAGGAACATCCTGTGCGAAGCAAAAAGTGTTTATAAACACTGTAAAACTTAAGGCCAAAAGTATTTGATAGCAATTTGTTTGCAACGCTTTTAGGTGTATTTTTGTAAAAGTATGGCTCGGTTTTTGAATTGCCAAAAGTACATATATTTTTTTGTGTTATTTTTAAAATAAGGTCTGCTGCAGCTGTTAAAATAAAAAACTGTGAATGGCCGTTAAGACTGTATGCAAACGAAGTTGAAATACCTTTTAGTATCAGTTATATTTTTATTAACGTATGAGGTATCTGCATCGAAAATCGATCCGCCGGATGAGAAGAAATTCGTAATAATGATCGATCCCGGGCATGGAGGTAGAGATTCGGGCACCCCTGGTACTGGACGATATAAAACCACCGAAAAGGATATAGCTCTCGATGTCTCGCTCGCTCTTGGAAAAATGCTTGAGGACGAGCTCTCCTATGTGGATGTGATCTACACAAGGACCAAGGATATATTTCCAACCCTTAAAAGCCGACCTGTAGCAGCCAACAGAAATGATGCAGACTTGTTCATATCTGTACACTGTAATGCCCAACCTGGACGAAAAGGTACAGCCTACGGTTCAGAGACCTATGTACTGGGGCTCCATAAAACCGATGCCAATCTAGAGGTAGCTAAACGTGAGAACTCGGTGATCTTCCTCGAAGAAGATTACGAGGAAACTTACCAGGGATTCGATCCGAACTCCCCTGAATCCCTGATCGGTTTGATGATCATGCAGGAGGATTACCTGGATCAAAGCATTGAATTGGCTTCTTATATCGAGAAAGAATTCAAAGAAACCGCTAAACGAAAGAGCCGAGGCGTAAAACAAGCCGGTTTCTGGGTGTTGGCCCAAACCTACATGCCGAGTGTATTGGTAGAACTTGGATTCCTAACAAACCGTAAAGAAGAAGATTACCTAAATTCTTGGAAAGGCAAGCATGCAATGACCAAGTCCTTGTTTAATGCGGTCAAGCGCTATGTGGATATTCGCAGGGAAAACCAGGAAGAAATAGCGATGGCAACAAATGGTTCAGAAATCTTAACTGAAACGAACTCTGCAATATATCCCGAAATCACATTCAAGGTTCAAATAGCTGCCGGCTCTCGCAACCTGGAAACTAAACCCTTTAATTTTAATGGACTCGATGAATTGAGCAAATTAAGAAACGGCAAGATTTTCAGGTATTTTTACGGTGAGACCAATGATTATGAAGAAATTAAGACCAAAAAGATCGAAGCTATAAAAAAAGGCTATGGAACCGCCTTTATCGTTGCCTTTAAAGATGGCAAGCGGATACCTTTAAAACAAGCCCTTAAAACATCCTCGAAATAGGTTTCCTATTCTAAATTAATTGCTAATTTTGTCTCTCACCAAATTCAGTTGTTTTGGCTATATCTAGAGAAGTGAAGACCGCAGGCCTCGTAATTATAGGCCTCGTTTTAATTATTTTCTTATTCAATTACTTAAAAGGTCAGAACCTCCTGGATTCTTCCCGCAAATTCTATGCTGTTTTTGATAATGTTGAAGGCCTGGAGACATCGGCACCTGTTACAATCAATGGATTTATAGTAGGGCGGGTTCAAGACATTGCCTTTATGCCAGATACCGAAGGTAAGTTAAAGGTCATGTTATTGCTTGAAGACGATTTCCAATTCAGTACCAATAGCAGGGTTGAACTTTACGAGAACGGGCTCATCGGTGGAAAGGCACTTGCAATTTGGCCTGCCTTCGATGATGCCAACATCGCTCAAAGCGGCGCCACACTTGAAAGCACTGTAAAGCCGGGTCTGAGTGAACTGCTCAATCAAAAACTGACACCCTTGCAGGAGAAAATAGAAACCATGATGGTAAGTGCAGATTCGGTCCTGAAGAACATCAATGACGTTTTTGACGAACAGACCAAGGCCAATCTAAGAAGCAGTATAAGCCAGTTAAACAGTACCATATCATCATTTAAGGACACTTCAGAATCGATAAATAGCTTGATCGCTGATAATGAGACAAAGTTGGATCAAACTTTGACCAATGTCGATCAGGTTTCTGGCAATCTCGCACGAATATCAGATTCACTGGCATCGACCAACCTGGCTCAAACCATAGGCAATCTGGAACAGACCATCGGTAATTTTGATCAAATTCTCTCAGATATAGATGATGGTAAAGGATCCATCGGTAAATTGTTGAAGGACGAAGGACTCTATAATAACCTTGAAGGGGCATCAAAGCAACTGGAGCAATTGCTGCAAGACATGAAATTAAATCCTAAGCGATATGTGCATTTCTCTTTATTTGGGAAACGACCGAAGCAATATGATGCTGATGGAAATGAAATTAAAGACCAAGATAACTAAGCTTGATGCAATATCTTCCTAATATACTTTTCGCCTTAGCACTTGTTTTCGGTATTGGCTTTTTTGCACGAAATATCGGAAAACTCAAGCGGAATATTAAACTTGGAAAAAAGGTTGAAATATCCGGCGATTCTGGGAAACGTTGGCGAAATATGGCGATGATAGCCTTGGGTCAGAGCAAGATGGCGAGACGTCCAATTGCAGGCCTGCTGCACTTGATCGTATATCTTGGTTTTATCATTATTAATATAGAAGTCCTCGAGATCATATTGGATGGTATACTGGGTACTCATCGGTTGTTTTCATCGATCGGCCCGGTCTATGGACTTTTGATTGGCATATTCGAGATCTTTGCCGTTTTGGTTTTTATTGCTGTTGTTGTTTTTTGGATCAGGCGAAACGGTATAAAATTAAAACGTTTTGTAAGCTCCGAAATGACCTCATGGCCTAAGAGTGATGCCAACTACATCCTCTATTTTGAAATGGTGCTGATGGGATTGTTTCTCATTATGAATGCTACTGATGTCCCGTTTCAAAACATGGATTCAGGAAACTGGATAAGCCAGTCTATCGCTCCATGGTTTTCAAGTTTGAGTGAATCGAGTGTACAATTAATAGAACGGACAGCCTGGTGGTTGCACATTTTAGGCATATTGTTCTTTTTGAATTATCTGTACTATTCAAAACATTTACACATTTTGCTGGCCTTTCCCAATACCTATTTTGGAAGTTTGGAAGTAAAAGGTAAATTCGACAATCTGGAGTCGGTTACCAATGAAGTAAAACTGATGATGGATCCTGATGCCGATCCATATGCAGTTCCTGTAGAAGGCGATGAAGAAGAGCTGAGTAAGTTTGGGGCCAGCGATGTCATGGATCTTAACTGGATCCAGTTGTTGAATGCATATACGTGTACGGAATGCGGCAGATGTACCAGCGAATGTCCGGCTAACCAAACAGGCAAAGCGCTTTCGCCTCGTAAGATCATGATGGATACGCGTGACCGGCTTGAAGAGGTCGGGCAAATAATTGGTAAGAACAAGGGCGAGTTTGCAGATGATGGCAAACAACTTCTCGATGATTACATCAGCAGGGAAGAATTATGGGCATGCACCTCGTGCAATGCCTGTGTTGAAGCCTGCCCGGTGAGTATCAATCCTTTGTCGATCATCATGGACATGCGTCGTTATCTGGTCATGGAACAATCGGCTGCACCATCAGAACTGAATGTTATGATGTCTAACATAGAGAACAACGGAGCTCCCTGGCCATATAACCAAATGGATAGGCTGAATTGGGCAAATGAATAATAAGTAGTAAATTCAATCATAATGAAACAACCGGAAATAGATAAGATTCTACAACAACAACTGAAGGAAGATGAACACGTTAGTCCGATTCTTCCTCCCGGGATCAAGAATTATTTAGTAGATATCGATGGAACCATCTGCGATGACATCCCTAATGAAGAACCAGAGCGGATGCTTACAGCTAAGATTTATCCCGATGCATTGCGTACTCTGAACAAATGGTATGATGATGGTCACATCATATGCTTTTTTACATCAAGAACAGAGGCCCATCGTGAGTATACTGAAACCTGGTTAAATAAGCATGGTTTCAAATACCACAGCTTGTTGATGGGGAAACCTCGTGGTGGCAACTATCATTGGATCGACAATCACCTGGTTAAGGCAACGCGATATCGCGGAAAATTTACCGATCTGATCAAAAAAGAGGTAACCATTCAGGTATTTGACGACGGCAAACACGAATAATCCAATTTGTTATGAAGGTACCAACCATGGCCGAGTATTTTGCACAGGGGAAGCAACCTGAGGTGCTCTTTTGGGTTGGTTGTGCCGGTAGTTTCGACGACAGGGCCAAGCGCATTACCAAGGCTTTTGTAAAACTTCTCAACAAAGCAAATGTTGAATTTGCTGTGCTGGGGACCGAAGAAAGTTGCAGTGGCGATCCTGCCAAACGCGCTGGGAACGAATTTTTATTTCAAATGCAAGCCATGTCAAATATTGAGGTCATGAATTCTTATGAGGTAAAAACAATCGTTACAACCTGTCCACATTGTTTCAATACCATCAGGAATGAATATCCCGAACTGGGTGGTAATTACGATGTCTTGCATCATACACAGTTCTTAAAGAACCTTTTGGCAGAAGGCAGACTTTCTGTTCAGGGAGGTAGTTTTAAAGGCAAACGGATCACCTTTCATGACCCGTGCTATCTGGGCAGGGCAAATAACATTTATGAGGCTCCAAGGGACTTGATCAAGAAGCTGGATGCCGAACTGGTTGAGATGAAGAATTGCAGGCGCGATGGCCTTTGCTGTGGGGCAGGAGGCGCTCAAATGTTCAAAGAACCCGAAAAAGGGGATAAAGATGTCAATGTAGAACGAACAGAACAGGCTTTGGAAGCCAAACCGGAAATTATAGCTGCAGCCTGTCCGTTTTGCAATACGATGATGACTGACGGTATCAAGGCCAAAGAACAGGAAGGCCAGATATATGTCAAAGATGTAGCCGAATTGATTGCTGAAGCTGAAGACCTTTAATTATGCTTGTTGATTTTAAAATCCTTCCCGATTCTTCCCGCATTTGGATCTACCAAGCCAACAGATCCTTTTCAGATGATGAGCTGGCGGAGATTCGATCAAAACTAGATGCTTTCATCACACAATGGACGGCACACGGAGCAGATCTTCAATCTGGATATATTGTTGAATATAAACGTTTTATAATTATTGGATTAAACCAGGACTTGAATGATGCTTCTGGCTGTTCCATCGATGCATCCGTTCATTTCATTCAGCAACTGGAACAGGATTATAAGGTGGATCTTCTTGACAAAATGAATGTATCCTACAAGCAGGGCGAATTTGTTGCTTATAAGTCGCTTACTGATTTCAAGCAAATGGTGAAAGATAGGGCCGTATCTCCAAATACGATCGTTTTCAACAATTTGGTTGCTACTAAAGCCGAATTCGAAAACAGTTGGGAAGTTCCAGCTAAGGAAAGTTGGCATGCCCGATTACTCAATTAGCTGTTAATTACCTTCTTTATAAATCTATCTTAAAAGTTTCCCGTCTTGACTTTAAAAATGCTATTTTGGCATAGTTTTTCGTACTAGCAATACATGAAACCCAAATTATGCGAACTCGATTAATCTGTTTATTTCTCTCATTTTTTTCGCTTACGATTATCGCCCAGAACAGCAAGAGCCCTTTATTGGCCAATGATGAGGCCTTGCAATTGAAATGGGTAGACAGTATCTATTCAAACCTAAGTCTGAAAGAAAAGATCGGTCAACTTTTTATGATCCAGGTTTACAGCAATCAGGATGAAAAAACCAAAGCCGAGGTGGTCAGGCAGGTCAAAGAATTTCAATTAGGCGGATTGATCTATTCCAAGGGCGGTCCGGTACGGCAGGCCAAATTAAACAACGAACTCCAGGCCATTTCGAAAACACCGCTGTTGATTGCAATGGATGCCGAATGGGGCTTGAATATGCGTTTGGACTCCACCTATGCCTTTCCCTGGAATATGACCCTCGGAGCAATTACAGACCTTGAGCTCATAGAACGCACGGGAAGACAGATCGGTGAGCATTGCAAGCGCTTAGGGGTACATGTTAATTTTGCACCGGTTGTCGATATCAATACCAATCCGGCCAATCCAATTATAGGTAACCGCTCATTTGGAGAGGAAAGAGATAATGTAACAGCCAAATCCCTGGCATTTATGAAAGGCATGCAGGATGTTGGAGTTTTGGCAACTGCCAAGCACTTTCCCGGGCATGGGGACACCGATAAAGATTCCCATAAGACTTTGCCAACAATTGGATTTGATAAAGAACGAATCGATTCGATTGAAATATTTCCATATAAAGCGATGATAGAGAAAGGTCTGGCCAGCGTTATGGTTGCCCATCTGAATGTCCCTGCTCTTGAGTCTAGGGATGGGTACCCATCATCCTTATCAGAATCGATCATAGAAGGAAAATTAAAATCGGAACTCGGATTTAAAGGCATCATTTTTACCGATGCCTTGAATATGCGGGGAGTTGCAGATTACGATGAGCCTGGCGAGATCGACCTCGCCGCATTTAAGGCTGGTAATGATATGCTTCTGATCTCCGAAGATGTTACCAAAGCGATTCAAAAAATGGAAGATGGTTTGATTTCAGGTGAAATCAGCGAAGAACGTCTTGAGCATTCGGTCAAAAAGGTTTTGATGGCCAAATACAAGGTTGGACTGCATGAATACAGGCCCGTGGGCGTTTCCGGATTGGTGAACGATTTGAATCGCATTGAAGACAAATTGCTTTATGCAGAATTGATCGAGAATGCGATCTCACTGATCAAAAATGAAAATAATCTGCTGCCATTAAGGCGACTTGAAACCAAAAAGATCGCCTATGTTAGCCTGGGTGATGATGACGGTACGGCATTTTATGAAGCCCTGAAGCGGTATACCGAGATTCATTGGATAAAAGCCGATCAACTCGATGATCTAATTAGAAAACTGAACAATTACAATACCGTCATTGTTGGGTATCATAAATCAAATGCTAATCCCTGGAAGAGCCACAAACTTAAGGATAAGGAATTGGTATGGTTATACGAGATTGCAAGGACTAATGATGTCATCCTAAACACTTTCACAAAACCATACACCTTGTTGGATCTGAAAACCACTT
>CAJIBQ010000066.1_pt1 | contig 24828 bp, 17 predicted proteins | sample 9199391 | NCBI WGS metagenome assembly CAJIBQ01 (sample SAMEA7708309, study PRJEB35096) | sediment metagenome | biome: marine neritic benthic zone biome [ENVO:01000025]; feature: sediment [ENVO:00002007]; material: shallow marine sediment [ENVO:03000034] sea grass bed [ENVO_01000059] ... | reverse complement strand
TCCTCACCAAGGTTTTCTACACCATCGGGAATCCCGTCGCCATCATCATCATAATCGAGGTAATCCACAATAGTATCTTCATCCATGTCGGGTTCGGCATTACAGGCTGCACCGCCTCCGGAAACGTTAAAATAAATGGTTTGCCCGGCTGTTGTAGCCCCTGAGCCATCATTATTGATCACTTGAACTCCAGCGACATTAACCTTAACCAGACTATTATCCCAACCGTCATTATCATAGTCATATAGTTTGATGTAATAGTTATTACCATCGGCTACACAACCGAGATCATATTTGGCGCCATACTTGTCATCTGGTTCAGTTTTACTCCCAGTATAACATTGAGCATCATCACAAAGCGTTACCAACAGGTCATTGGCACTGTTATATAATTCAAGTTTATGATCGAAGGACTTTTCCTTCCATTTTACCTTTACCGTTACTTTGGAATATTGACCGAAAGAGGTGGTCGTTGCAATCAAGGTGAGTAAAACACCGATAAGTAGTTTTCGTTTCACAGTTTAATGATTTGGGATTAATCATGTCAAACTTACTCACCAAAAAATTGTATTGCGGGAATTATCGATAACTGAACAAAAATTTGCCTCAAACGGTTGAATTCTACAAAAAATATCGATGAAGTGCAGGAGTTTCGAAATACTATATATATGATATATAAGCAGTTATCCAAGTATTTCAATCAAGTTGGAAACGGTAGAAAGCCTGGTAATTTGAATGGAGCTTTGAGATTTTAACTTGTTGCTTTGGCTGGAAATATAAATCAATTTAAAACCTTGTTTTTCAGCTTCTTGAATTCGCTGCTCGATGCGTTGAACCGGACGGATCTCACCAGAAAGACCAACTTCAGCGGCAAAACAGGCATGACGTGGAATCTGTATATCTTCATTCGAAGACAAAATAGCCATCATTACTGCAAGATCTATAGCCGGATCATCTACTGATAATCCGCCTGTGATATTCAGAAATACATCTTTTGCAGCCAGTTTAAACCCGGCACGTTTTTCAAGCACAGCCAGCAGCATATTGAGACGTTTGGCATTAAAGCCGGTTGCACTGCGTTGTGGGGTTCCATAAACGGCCGTACTTACCAATGCCTGAACCTCAACCAACAATGGTCTCAGACCCTCAAGTGTTACGGCAACCGCATTCCCGCTTAATTCGGGGCCATCCTTATTGATCAACACATCACTGGGGTTGGCAACCTCTCTCAGTCCCTTTCCGATCATTTCATAAATGCCGATCTCGTTTGTAGATCCAAATCGATTTTTATTTGCCCTCAAAACCCGGAATACATGATTTCTATCGCCTTCAAACTGCAGGACGGTATCCACCATATGTTCTAATATTTTTGGCCCTGCTATGTGGCCTTCCTTATTAATATGACCAATAAGTACGACGGGTTTGGCCGTTTCCTTGGCATATTTCATAAAATCTGAAGCGCATTCCTTGATTTGGGAAATGGTGCCGGCTGCAGAATCCAAGTAGTCCGATTGCAAGGTTTGAATGGAATCGACAATTACGATTTCCGGTTCGAGTTCCTGCATGTGCCTGAAGATGTTCTGAATGTTGGTTTCGGTGAGTATGAAGCAACTATCATTCACGCTTCCAAGCCGTTCAGCACGCATTTTTATTTGTTGCTGACTTTCTTCGCCTGAAACATATAATACCTTGTAAGGCAGGGATAACGCGATCTGAAGCATTAAGGTGCTTTTTCCTATACCAGGTTCTCCTCCAAGCAAACTGATTGAACCGGCAACAAGACCTCCGCCGGTTACCCTGTCAAATTCGATATTATGCGTAACCAGTCTTTGGTTCTTACTATCATGAATTTCGTCCAGCTTAAGAGGCTTTGACGCCTGTTTAACCGCTAGAGTTTCTGCTCTCCAGTCTTTTTTATCCGGTTTTTGAACAACCTCTTCAGATATGGTATTCCAGGACCTGCATGAGGAGCATTGCCCTTGCCACTTTGGATATTGGGTGCCGCAACTCTGACAAAAAAAAGTGGTTTTTACTTTACTCATTAAAATCCGAAATCCGCTTTTATAGCATCGGCTTTCTCAAGCATAAGGTCTTTGGTAATACCGCCTATTTCCTCGAGAATATATGCCGATCTGTAGGTACGCATGGCTTTTTTGGGTTCGCCTCCTTCTTCATAAAAACGTGCAAGATAATAGTTACCCAATAGCGTATCGGGATATTCCTTTCTGGCTAATTTACCAAGTTCTTCATAATAACTGAAGGTTTTGTTTTTTTCTATTACTGCTTCAATAGCTTTGAAATCGTTGATCAGGATCTGTTTATCCAGTCCGAAACGTTCCTCGATAATCTGGTATTTCTCCATCAGGTAGGCTACCGGAGAACTCTCAAGGGGTAATATCTTTTCCTTGAATTCGGTTTTGCTGATCGGTTGAAATACATAGAAAATGCTTTCTAAAGCCCTTGGCAGGGCATAGGTAGGGCTGGAATAGTGCGTTGGCCCTTCAAACATATCGAAGGTATAGATAAAGTTTTCATTATTCACTGCAGATAGGCTTTCGTTCAATTCATTGGCGTCAGCACGAATTTCTTTAAGATCATTATCCGAAGTGGCCATATAATAGAATGTTTTAGACCCCAAAGTTCCTGCTCGCTCGGGAATATAATTGAGCATATCAGGAGCCATGAATGGGCTAATGGCGATATACGCAGAAAATATCGGCCTGTCTTTCAGTAAAAAGTAGTTGATAAAATTCGCCGTTTCGCCATGTCCTACAGCAACCCGAAAATCGGCGATTCGATATTCGCTTTCAAGGAATGGTACAAGCTCCATCCCGATAAACTCAAAGAATTCGGCCCCAGTCTCGACGGGCAGGGAATTTTGTTCGGAATAGTAATTATCTGTATCCCGCGTATTCACCTGGTTGATACCAACGATCAAAGCTTCAGGCATATCCTCCCAATAACTGTAATAATCAACGTTTCCAGCTACAACTTCAAAGAGGTAATCGCCATCCAGAACAATAAAGACCGGGTAGACCTTTTCTTGGTTCTCTTCATAGTTTCGCGGTAATTGAATTTTAACTTCCCGTCTCTCTCCCATTTTAAAGGATTCGAAGGGCTGATAAATCGTTTGTGCAAGGCTGAAGTCCATACAGGAAAGTATGGCTAATAAAGCAAGTAACCGTTTCATGTGTTTATGGTTTAGGTTTGGTCCGGACAAGTTAAGTAATTCATACTAAACAACGAAAGAACTAGCTTGAAGTTTGATCACTTTTTTTAGCCTTAACACGGTTATAGATAGGCAAATACATCAGGGAAATACCGCCTAAAATGATGATCATTAAGGTTTGAGATGACCACATAATCCAACCAAAGGCAATGCTTGGTTCCTTAGCGATCCCAAAGATGGAGAACGCCAGCCAGATGGCTACAGGATATGAGCCAATTCCTCCATTTGTGGCCGCAATGCTAAAACTGGCAGAAATAAACCCGATAAGGATAGCCGCCATTGGTATATTAGAGGTTTCATCAAGACAAAGAGAGGTCACATAAAACATGGATACGTACATGGCCCATATGAACAGTGTATGAAAGATAAAGGCCCATTTCTGACGCATTCTAAAGATGCTGAGAAGCCCTTCAACAAATCCTGAAACAAAGGATTTCACAAGTGTTGCGAACTTACTTTTACTTCTTCTGATGAAGATATAGATCCCAAGCGATATTGCTACCAGAACAGCGAGACCAAGCAATAGTTTGGCCGGTTCGAATCGATCGGTAAAAAATTGGTATATGAACTCAAATTCAAGGAATAGGGTTATCAGGATGATCCCCAGCATAACGGTCATATCTGCTATCCTCTCGGCTACAATCGTCCCGAATCCTTTCTCGAAAGGAACGCCTTCATAATTAGTTATAATCGAAGCTCTTGAAACCTCTCCTGCCCTTGGGATGGTATAATTCACCAAATAGGCCGTAAATACAGCCATGATGCTATTGGGCAATCTGAGGGTATAACCCATGGGTTCTATCATGAACTTCCAGCGATATGCCCTGGATAGGTGACTTAGGACCCCAAAAATAACGCCCAATCCGATCCAGAAATAATCAGCGTTCTTAAAGTATTGGATCAGTTCCGATAGCGTAATCTTTGAAAAAGAATACCAAACCAATGCAATTCCTAGAAGCAAAGGAATCGCTACTTTAAGAATGGTTTTTGATTGGTTGCTCAAGTAATCAGGTTAACAAATTGGTTTTCTCGTCGGGAAAGACCAAGGCCGGTTTGAAGGTCTTGGCACTTTCTATGTCCATAAAAGCATAGGTTATCAGGATCAGGGTATCTCCAACCGAAACCTTTCGAGCCGCTGCACCATTCAATGTGATCTCACCGCTTCCACGGGGTCCGGGAATGACATAGGTTTCCAGTCGCTCTCCGTTGTCATTGTTCACGATCTGGACCTTTTCTCCCTGAATGATATTTGCAGCATCCATCAAGTCCTCATCTATGGTCACCGAACCGATATAGTTAAGATCGGCTCCAGTACATTTCACGCGATGGATCTTAGATTTTACAACTTGGATTTGCATTGGGCAAAGTTAATTAATTTAAAGCGATGTTATCTATCAGTCGAATGCCTCCTGCAAACACTGCAATAAAGGCCCTGCAAGACTTTCGCTTTGATTTTCTCACAATAGGTTTAAGGGATTTTTCGTCGGTAATCATAAAATACTCCAGTTTTAACAAGGGATGTTTATCAAATTGCTTTTTAACCCATTCTGTCACCTTTCCAGCACTTTTTGTGCCAAACTTTTCCCTGGCTTTAGTAAGTGTTTCAAAGATGAAAGGTGCAGCTTTTCTATATTCTGGTCTTAGTCGTTCATTCCTAGAACTCATTGCAAGTCCGTTTGCTTCACGGTGAATTTCAACTCCAATGACTTCCAGGTCTAATTTTAACTGATCGACCAGGCTTTGGATTATTCGAAATTGTTGAAAATCCTTCTTTCCAAAATAGGCCTTTGCCGGACGAACGATCTCTAAAAGTCGCCTTACAACAGTTGCCACACCATTGAAATGACCCGATCTGAATTTACCTTCCATTTCGAATTCCAAGCCGTCAAATGAATAAGATTCAGAAACAGCAGCCGTTGGATAGATATCTTTTACCGATGGGGCAAAAACAATTATCCTTTCGGTATCCAATCTGCTTAAGAACGCCATATCACGATCAAGATTTCTCGGATATTTGTCCAAATCACCTTTATCATTGAATTGAGTGGGGTTCACAAAAATGCTCACTACGGTGATCTCATTGTCCTTCAAAGCTTGATCAACCAGGGTGAGGTGACCTTCGTGAAGTGCACCCATAGTAGGCACTAAGCCAATACTGCGATCACCGGATCTAAACCGATCCAGCATTTCAGACAATTCAGAACCTGTTTGAGCAACCGTCATTACTAGAAAAAATTAACAGCCTGCAAACTTAAGATATTACTGTTAATCTGCATAATTTTTGTAATTTTGCATGTTTTTTATTCTAAACCCAAAGCGGCGTGTCAATGAAAGATAAGAGAATATTGTATGTGTCTTCCGAAGTGGTTCCGTATTTACCCGAAACCGAGATCTCTTCAATGTCATTTGAGGCACCAAGAATGGTAAATAAGCAGGGTGGGCAAATACGAATTTTTATGCCGCGTTATGGAAATATCAATGAACGAAGGCATCAGCTTCATGAGGTTATCCGATTATCCGGGATCAATTTAGTGATCAACGACCTTGATATGCCCTTGATCATCAAGGTAGCATCAATACCAAAAGAACGCATCCAGGTATATTTTATCGATAATGAGGATTATTTCAAGCGCAAGGCAACCTTGTCAGATGAGGACGGAAAATTGTTCCCTGATAATGACGAGCGCGCTATTTTCTTTGCCAAAGGTGTTATAGAAACTGTTAAAAAGCTGAACTGGGCACCTGACATCATTCATGTTCATGGCTGGTTGGCATCTTTATTACCATTATATCTCAAGGAATATTATAAAGATGAACCTCTTTTTACGGATAGTAAAATTGTTACTTCTCTGTACAATCAAAGTTTTGATGATGCGTTAAATGAGAACATGATTGAGAAGATCAAGTTTGACAAAATAAACAATAAGGCTGTTGAGGTTCTTGTCGAGCCTTCTTATATCAATATCATGAAGGTTGCGGTCGACTATTCCGATGCGTTGATCATCGGGTCCGATCAGATACCCAAGGAATTGAAAACCTATCTTACAAAATCTAAAAAGCCAGTTCTCAAATATTATCCTTTAGATAACTTTGCAGAAGCTTATACCGAATTTTATAATACCCAACTGCTGAGCTAGACCATGAAATTCAAAAAGTCCCACATATTAAATGTCTCCTTATTAATTGGTTTGATCTTTGGCATGTCCTCGTGTGATCCCGATTTTGCATCGATCGGGTCTGATTTAATCGGAGATAATAATTTCGAAGTCAACAATATATTGTACCCGGTTACGACTTATAACCAGGAAATAGGACCACTAAGAACGAATGGGCTACCCGCTTATTTGCTCGGATATAATAATGACCCGGTTTTTGGAGGCTACTCAGCCAGTTTCGTTACTCAATTAACACCTGACGCTTATGATCCTGTTTTTGGTGAAAATGAGGTTCTCGATTCTGTGGTTTTATATATACCGTATTTTTCACTGGCAACCTCAACCGATGAAGAAGGGAACAGCACCTATGATATCGATTCGATTTTTGGTGATTCACCAATTCGACTGTCGGTTTTTAAGAATAATTACTTCCTCAGAGATTTCGATCCGGACCTGGAATTCAATGAAAATTTGAGCTATTTCTCCGATAAAACAACTTCCGATGGCAATGTCATCGATGAGATGGATCTTGAAGGTGAATTGCTTTACGAAGACAATATGTTCCTGCCGAGTAATGAACAGCATATTCTTACCGTAATCGATACAGTGGCTATGGACACAATCATAACGCAACGCTTGGCTCCAGGTATACGGGTTCATCTTGATAATCCTAATGAATTGTGGGAAGCGCTGCTTTTTGAAAAGGAAGGTGAACCGGAACTGAGCAATGAAAGTAATTTCCTTGATCATTTCAGAGGTCTTTATATCAAAGCTGAAGCCGCCGGGTTAGATGGCACCATGATGATGTTGAATATTATCGGCAATTCTACTTTGACGTTTTATTACACCAGTGAAATCGAGGAGCCGGAAGAATTGGATAGCGAAGGCATAAGTGAACCTGGTAGCTATGTTTTGAATTTCAGCAATATCCAGGCGAATTTTCTTGAAGACAATTTTATAGATATTCCCGGTGGAAATCAAATGGATGGCGATGAGCAATTGTTCCTAAAAGGCGGACAAGGCTCCATGGCTATCATCAATTTGTTTAACGGGGATGAAGACGGCAATTCGGTTGAATTGAACGATTTCAAATCTCAAAACTGGTTGATCAATCAGGCCGAGTTGACCTTTTATGTTGACCAGTCTGCAGTTCAGGGTGTGGAACCGGACCGTGTTTACTTATATGATCTGAAAAACAATACGGCATTGGTCGATTACTTCCTTGATGGATCGGTATCGTCCACACAGATCAACGCGAAGATCGACCACCTGAAACCACTTGTTCGTGTTGATGACGACCCGGAGGGAGCAGGAGTTAAGTACAGAATTGAAATCACCGAGCATATCAATAATCTATTGATAAGAGATTCTACGAATGTGAAACTTGGCCTGGTGGTCACCACAAACGTAAATACTATAGATGCCCTTGAAATGAAAGATGAAATTGGACCTTTATCTCGAACGGTGAGCGGAGCAGTCTTATCTCCCAGAGGTACTGTCTTATTTGGTAATAATGCCCCAGATCCAGAAATGCGGGTTGAATTCAAGGTTTATTATACCGAACCAGAAAATTAACAGCTTATGTGTGGAATAGTTGGATATATAGGTCATCGCGAGGCCTATCCTATTATTATTGAAGGTTTGAAACGCCTTGAATATCGTGGCTATGACAGTGCCGGAATTGCATTATTTGATGGAACCGAATTAAAAGTGACCAAGACCAAGGGGAAAGTTTCCGACCTTGAGAACAGGATCTCAGCTGAAATTAGTACGAATGGTCAATTGGGCATAGGCCACACGAGATGGGCAACACATGGTGTCCCCAATGATGTCAATGCCCATCCACATTATTCCAATTCGGGCGAATTGGTCATCATCCACAACGGCATAATCGAAAACTATAACGCCTTAAGAGAAGAACTTACTCAAAGGGGATACACCTTCACTTCTGAAACCGATACTGAAGTACTGATCAACTTGATCGAAGACGTTAAGAAAGAGGAAGACGTTAAGCTTGGCAAGGCAGTTCAGATAGCCTTGAACCAGGTTGTGGGTGCTTATTCCATCGCCGTATTCGATAAAACGAAACCGGATGAGATAGTAATTGCCAGGCTTGGTAGCCCATTGGCAATAGGTATCGGGGAGAACGAGTTTTTTATTGCCAGCGATGCATCGCCATTTCTAGAATACACCAAGAATGCCATCTACCTTAAAGATGAAGAAATGGCCATTGTTCGATTGAACAAGGAAGTTAAGGTTCGTAAGATACATGACGACTCGCTTGTTGATCCGTACATACAAGAACTCCAGATGAACTTAGAGCAAATTGAAAAAGGTGGTTACGATCATTTCATGCTCAAGGAGATCTATGAACAACCAAAGGCGATCAAGGACACCTACAGAGGTCGTTTGTTAAGCAAGCAGGCCATTATCAAAATGTCTGGTGTGGAAGACAATATGAAAAAGTTCCTGAATGCCGACCGTATAATTATTGTAGCCTGTGGCACATCATGGCATGCCGGACTGGTTGCAGAATATATTTTCGAGGAATTGGTCAGAATTCCTGTTGAGGTTGAGTACGCATCTGAATTCAGGTATAGGAATCCGGTTATTTCGGAAAATGACATTGTAATTGCAATATCCCAATCCGGTGAAACGGCAGATACCCTTGCTGCAATCAAATTGGCCAAGTCCAAAGGAGCTTTTGTTTTCGGAGTATGTAATGTAGTAGGTTCCAGTATTGCACGGGAAACAGATGCTGGCGCGTATACGCATGCCGGACCTGAAATCGGGGTGGCCTCTACAAAGGCGTTTACTACTCAGATCACCATTCTGGCCCTTATCGCCTTAAGGCTGGCACGAGCCAAGGGCACCATATCAAGTTCAGATTTCCGACATCATCTCCTCGAATTGGAAATGATCCCTGATAAGGTTGCCACCGCACTTAAGTCGAATGATATTGTAAAGGTCATCGCCGAGAAATTCAAGGATGTTGCCAACTTTCTTTACCTGGGCCGTGGATATAATTTTCCCGTTGCTCTGGAGGGCGCACTTAAATTAAAGGAGATTTCATATATCCATGCCGAAGGTTATCCGGCAGCCGAAATGAAACATGGTCCTATTGCATTGATAGACGAAAACATGCCTATAGTGGTCATTGCAACCAAGAAAGGTCACTACGATAAGATCGTGAGCAATATCCAGGAGATAAAAACCCGTAAAGGTGTTATTATTGCAGTGGTTACCAAGGGTGATACCATTGTCCGGGACCTTGCAGATCATGTCATTGAAGTTCCAGAAACCCTTGAGCCTTTAACACCGCTTTTAACTACCATTCCTCTTCAGCTTTTATCATACCATATAGCAGTAATGCTTGGCAAGAATGTGGATCAGCCGAGAAACCTGGCCAAATCGGTAACGGTAGAATAGTTTAAATTCGACTTTCCAAAATTCGATAAATTACAGGCTGAAAACGCTTGTAAAAATTATCTTTCAATAATTTATTATGCGCGCATAAGTAACGGAATTTATTGGCAGTCTATCATTTAATTAATTATCTTGGTTGCTACAAATCAAATTAACTAATACCCAAAATGAGAACTATTGTAAAGATTTTATTCATGTTTTGTTGTGCCTATTCTTTTGCACAAACAACAGTAAGCGGTACAGTAAAAGATGATTCCGGGATCCCTATCCCATCGGCGAACGTTATTGTTGTTGGAACGTCAACAGGAACAGTAACCGATTTCGACGGAAACTTCTCTTTGACGGTTGATCAGAACCCCCCTTTCTCGCTGCAAGCCAGTAGTGTTGGATTTGAATCATCCATCATGCAGGTTACTGCAAATGGTCAGACCTTGGACTTTGTTTTAAAGGAAGGTACAACGCTTGATGAGGTTGTCATCTCGGCATCAAGAACACCTGAGCGTATCTTCGAGTCGCCGGTTACAGTTGAACGCTTCGGTCTCAAGGAGATCCAAACTACAGCTTCAGCCGATTTTTATGACGGGCTGGAGAATTTGAAAGGTGTTGATGTAAACACAAACAGTTTAACGTTTAAGTCGGTTAATACGCGTGGTTTCGCAACTTTTTCAAACACCAGGTTCATGCAGCTTGTAGATGGCATGGATAACTCTACACCGGCATTGAATTTCCCGATTGGTAACCTGGTTGGTATGATCGAAACCGATGTTCAAAGTGTTGAATTGCTTCCGGGAGCTGCATCCGCTCTATATGGTGCGAATGCCTTTAATGGGATTCTCTTTATGAGAAGTAAAAATCCATTTGAGTTTCCCGGAATAAGCGGTTTTGCGAAAACAGGACTGACTTCTCAGGAAGCCATTGGAGATAATCTATATACGGACATAGGCATACGATTAGCTCATAAATTCAGCGACAAATTTGCTGCCAAGGTAAACTTCGGTTGGCTAAAAGGAACTGATTGGGCTGCAACCAGCGAGGTCGATAAATTCGTTGCTGGCAGAACTAGAGCCGATCTGGATTATGACGGGATCAATGTATATGGGGATGAGGTATCTACCGATATCAAAGGTGTTGCAGTTCTGTTGGAGGACATGGGTATATTACCTGCCGGCGCCAATGCGCTTGTACCTTCTGTCAATGTAAGTAGAACCGGTTATAACGAACGTGATTTGACCGAGTACAACGCCGAAAGTATTAAAACGGATTGGGGCTTATTCTGGAGACCTTGGGCCGATGATTTTGAAATTGCATATGTTGGAAAATACGGAACTGGTTCTACTATTTACCAGGGTACAAACCGATATACCATCGATAACTTTGAACAGCAACAGCATAAATTGGAATTCCGAAACGATGATTTCTTCCTAAGAGGATATGTGGTTTCGGACAAAGCCGGAGATTCATATGATATGGTTTTCACCGGTATCAATATAAACCGCGATTGGAAAGACGATAACACCTGGTTTGGTGAATATGTTGGTACATATGTTCTTGCTACCCTTGGCGGTGCTAACAATGACCAGGCACATGCAGCAGGTAGAGCACAAGCGGAATCAGGACGATATCTTCCGGGATCATCTGAATTTCAAGCGGCATTTGATCGTATTATTGCAGATCCGGATTTATCTACAGGATCCAAATTTCAGGATGCATCGAAATATTATCACGTAGATGCAAATTATAATTTTAGTGAACTTATCAATTTTGGTGATATCCAGGTTGGGGGTTCTTACAGAGGTTACAGGTTGAATTCATCAGGAACGATCTACACCGATGCTGATGCCCCGATCAAATATTCTGAAGTAGGTTTATATGCCCAGCTGCAGGAATATTTCGATGATGATGAGCGATTTAAATTTACCGGATCTGTACGTTATGACAAATCGGAACTTTTCGATGGCTTCTTCTCTCCAAGGATCGCTGTTGGATATACGGCCGGAGCACAAAAGAATCACAACATTCGTGCTTCTTTTCAAACCGGTTTCAGAAATCCAACAACCCAGGACCTTTATATTGGATTGGACGCAGGACGAGCTATTCTTGTAGGTTCGGCACCAGATAATCCTGAGAGGTATTCGAGAGATTACGGAATTAGTGGTACAGGACAAGCCTTAGGTATTCCTGCAACAGTAACACAGACTGGGGAAGCAGCATATCAGAATTCATATTCTGCCACTTCGGTACAGACTTTCGCAGTAACAACAAACCCTGCAGATCTTGAAATTGGAAATCCGAGTATCGTTGAACCCGAATCGGTCACCTCATTCGAAATTGGATATCGGGGTAAACTAGGACGGACAATTGTCGATGCCAGTTGGTATTATAACAGCTATAGCGATTTCCTTGCCAACGAGGCTGTGATCGCTCCGCTGTACGGAACTGTTGGCGACAATTCATTATCGCTTGCAGCGATTGCAAACGGCGATTTTGTAACCTATCAAACCTATACCAATTCGAAAGCCGATGTGAATTCATATGGTGCATCGATAGGGATCTCTACAAAAGTATTTGGCAACTACGATCTAAGCGGAAACTATACGTTTACAGAGCAAGATTTCGAGCAGGCAGATTTTCCAGATTTCAGAACAAATTTCAATACTCCTGAACACAAGGTTAAGGCTAGTTTTGGAAATACAGATCTGTTTGAGAATTTCGGATTCAATGTCTCCTGGCGATGGAGTGATGCCTTCTTCTGGCAAGCTGGATTTGGCGATGGGAATGTACCTGCCTATCATACGGTTGATGCGCAGTTGAATTACCGCATTCCGGATTTGAAATCGACAATTAAAGTGGGTGGAACAAATCTTCTTGGTGATGAATACTTCACCGCCTTTGGAAGTGGGTTTATCGGATCGCTTTATTATGTCTCAATCGTCATCAATAATCTTTAATCAACATTAAAAAAATCATTTACATGAAATCGAAATATTTATGGATAGCAATGGTGTTGATAGGCTTCACGGCCTGTCAAACCGATGATGAAGGGAATATTATTATTCCAGCTGTGGATCTAACGGCAGGTTCGGCTGATTTCAGCAATTACGTTGCTGTAGGTAACTCACTTACCGCCGGATATACAGACAATGCCTTATTTCTTGCAGGTCAACAATATTCATTTCCGAATTTGCTCGCCCAACAATTTGCCTTGGTCGGTGGAGGTTCTTTTACCCAACCTTGGACCAATGATAATATCGGTGGTTTAACGTTAGGTGGAACCGTAATTCCCGGCTTCGGCCCACGATTATTCTTTGACGGCGCAGGACCAGCTGTACTACCTGCAGTACCAACAACCGAAGTAAGCAACATTCAACCCGGACCATATTCAAACATGGGAGTTCCAGGGGCCAGAAGTTTTCATTTATTAGCAAATGGATATGGAAATATAGGTGGTATTCAGATGGGATTGGCCAATCCTTTCTTTGTGAGAATGGCTTCTAATCCGAATGCCAGCGTGATGGAGGATGTGGTTGCTCAAAGCCCGACCTTTTTCTCGCTTTGGATAGGAAATAATGACGTGCTTGGATATGCAACTTCCGGAGGAGACGGTTCAAGTCCGTTGACCGATGCAGGAACTTTCCAGGGGTCCTATGATGCCATTATGGCTCTTCTGGGATCAACAGGAGCCCAGGGCGTTTTAGCCAACATCCCTGATGTAACAACCATTCCATTCTTTACAACAGTTCCGCACGATCCTTTAGATCCATCAAACCCGGCATTCGGACCACAAATACCATTATTGAATGCAACCTTTGCACCTTTGAATCAAGCTTTTGATTTCCTCGGCATGCCAGAACGAAAGGTTGAATTCTCCGAGACTGAAGCAAGCCCAGTCATTGTTCATGATGAGTCGCTTGCTAATATCGCTGTTCAATTGGCCCAGGTGTTGATTGGCGGAGGATTAGATCCACTAACTGCACAGTTACTGGGTTCACAATATGGACAATCTAGACAAGCCAATGCAGGTGACCTGCTTACGCTTCCGAGTTCAACGGTAATCGCAACACTCAATCAAGATTATTTCGACTTCCTTGTCTTTCTTGGAGTTCCACCCGCAACGGCTGGTCAACTTGCGGTAAACGGTGTAACCTACCCGTTGGAAGACACTTGGGTACTTTTACCTTCTGAGCAACAAGAGGTAAAAACTGCAACGGAGACCTTTAATGGGATAATTGCCGCGGCAGCACAAGCGGGTGGTTACGCCTTCTTAGATGCCAATTCGCGATTGGAAGATTTAGCGTTAAGTGGTATAACATATAACGATTTTACCTTTACCTCCGATCTTGTTACAGGTGGAGCTTTCTCATTGGACGGTGTTCACCTTACCTCAAGAGGATATTCTGTTGTTGCGAATGAATTTCTAAAGGCAATTGATGCCACTTATGGATCTACATTCTACGAGTCTGGAAATCTTTTAAATGTAGGCAATTACCCAACCAATTATCCGCCTACATTAAATTAGAATTGTAGCTGAAAATATATTTAAAACCTGGCCATTTTGGTTGGGTTTTTTTGTTTCTCAACCACCCAGAACGATCCTGATTTCAGGATCAAAAAAAACCTTATTATTTGATGGGAAAATTGAATGGATTTTTAATTAAAAAATATATCTTTGCAGCGCGAAAAACGCCGTGTTTTTCGCATTGATTTTAAAGAACCTTTAAAGAAAATAAAAATGTCCAAAGTTAAAGGCAAAGTTTCTCAAATTGTAGGTGCGGTTATCGATGTTGAATTCGAGTCCGGATCCGATCTTCCAATGATCTATGATTCTCTTGAAATCAAAAGGCCTGATGACTCAATACTGGTACTAGAAGTGCAATCACATATCGGTGAAGATACCGTTAGAACAATCGCTATGGATTCTTCGGATGGATTGAGCAGAGGGACGGAAGTAATTGCAACAGGCGCACCTATTCAAATGCCGATTGGTGATGACGTATATGGAAGGGTATTCAATGTGATTGGAGACCCGATTGACGGTCTTGAAGTGTTGCCTAAAGCTGGTGAGGATGGCTTACCAATTCACAGGCAAGCTCCACTATTTGAGGATTTATCAACTTCTGCCGAGGTTTTGTTTACCGGGATAAAAGTCATCGATCTTATCGAACCTTATGCTAAAGGAGGAAAGATCGGTTTGTTCGGTGGTGCAGGTGTAGGTAAAACTGTTTTGCTGATGGAACTCATCAACAACATTGCAAAGGCTCACGGTGGACTTTCTGTTTTTGCCGGTGTTGGAGAACGAACACGTGAAGGGAATGACTTGCTAAGGGAAATGCTTGAATCTGGAATTGTGAAATATGGAGACGATTTCATGCATTCTATGGAAGAAGGCGGATGGGATCTGAAGAAGATCGATAAGAAGGCACTTAAGGAATCTAAGGCAGCGTTCGTTTTCGGACAGATGAATGAGCCTCCTGGAGCACGTGCACGAGTAGCGCTGTCTGGATTGACCATGGCAGAATACTTCAGGGATGGTGCCGGAGACGGACAAGGAAAAGATGTACTATTTTTTATCGATAACATCTTCCGATTCACACAAGCCGGATCTGAGGTATCGGCCCTTCTTGGACGTATGCCATCAGCGGTGGGATACCAACCAACTTTAGCTACCGAGATGGGTGCTATGCAGGAACGCATTACTTCAACCAAGAAAGGATCGATCACATCTGTTCAGGCCGTTTATGTACCTGCGGATGACTTGACCGACCCTGCTCCTGCGACTACATTTGCCCACTTGGATGCAACAACCGTACTTTCACGTAAAATTGCAGAGCTCGGTATATATCCTGCAGTAGATCCGCTTGATTCAACGTCACGGATCCTTACTCCGGATATCTTAGGTGATGAACACTACGATTGTGCACAACGTGTTAAAGAGTTGCTACAGCGTTATAAAGAATTGCAAGATATTATTGCCATCCTAGGTATGGAAGAACTGTCTGAAGAAGATAAGTTGGCCGTAGGGCGGGCACGTCGTGTTCAAAGATTCTTATCACAACCTTTCCACGTTGCCGAGCAGTTCACAGGAACACCTGGTGTACTTGTAGATATCAAGGATACGATCAAAGGATTTAATATGATCATGGATGGCGAGTTGGATCACATACCTGAAGCTGCCTTCAACCTGAAAGGATCTATAGAAGAAGCGATCGAGGCTGGTGAAAGAATGATTGCTGAAGCTTAATAAGTCGAACTATGTACCTAGAAATAGTAACCCCAGAAGCCACCCTTTTTAAAGGCGAAGTTGAAAGCGTCGCTGTTCCCGGAGTTATGGGTGAATTTCAAATGCTGAAGGATCACGCTCCCATAGTCTCCTTATTAAAAGAAGGCCATGTTAAGATCTATGGTGATATCGAATTAGATGAAGAGGTAGAAGACAGATTCACCAAAGAAGACAAGGGAACCTGGTTGCCAATCAATTCTGGTACGATCGAGTTGAAAGATAATAAGATCATTGTATTAGCCGATTGATCCTGGTTTTAAAAGAATAAATTGAATCGCGAGGCTTTTTCTCGCGATTTTTTTTATAAGATATTCGCCTTTATTTTCTTCCAAAGTCCCTTGAGGACAATACCTGATAGCAAGGCAACCCCGGTTAGAATAAGCGCGGAGTTTGTATTACCATATATCCAGTGGCCGGTAGCAAACATGGTACTGTATATCAAGGCACATCCTACCAGCATTGCCAAGATGCCCGAAGGTACACTCCAGCCTTCATCGCTGTCCCGAAGCTGAACATCTTCTGCTTGGGCCTCACGAATAACTTTGGACCATCCGGGTCCACCAGGCTGGATCTTTTTATAAAATGCTCTTAGTACAGTATCATTCTCACGCTTGGTCATATAGGTGACAGCAATCCAGACTACTGAAGTTACCAGGACGATCATTGGAAACTTTGCCCAACCGGGAAACATCCCTGTTTCTCCAAAAAAGTATGGGCCCGCAGATGTGAAATTCAACACTACCGAAACGAACCCTGAAACGAACATGGCAGCGATCTCACTCCAAGCATTGATTCGCCACCAAAACCATCTCAAAATGAAGATCAGCCCGGTCCCGGCTCCAAACATCAAAATGATCTCAAAAAGTTGAAGTGCATTCTGTAGCACCAATGCCAGCAGTGCACTGAAAACCATCAAAACCACTGTAGATATCCGACCGACCAGGACCAATTCCTTATCTGAAGCATTTTTGTTGATCTGCTGGTTGTAAAAATCATTAACTACATAGGAAGAACCCCAATTCAAATGGGTGGATATGGTTGACATATATGCTGCAACAAGGGATGCCAGAACGAGTCCAAGCAAGCCTGAGGGTAACTTGGTGAGCATAGCAGAATAAGCCAGGTCATGACCCAATTTATCCGCCGTAACATCGGGAAAGGTAACCCGAATACTTTCAAGATCCGGAAATACAACCAATGAGGCCAAAGCCACTATAATCCATGGCCATGGCCGTAGGGCGTAGTGCATGATATTGAAAAAGAAGGTCGCCCCGATGGCATGATTCTCGTTCTTCGCAGCCAACATCCGTTGTGCGATATAACCCCCACCGCCTGGTTCAGCTCCCGGATACCAGGAACTCCACCATTGCACGGCTAAGGGAATTATCATTAAGGTAATGAGTGTCTCCCTGTTATCAAGATCCGGTAAAATATTGAGTTTAGACGATACATTGTCATGTGAAAGCAAGGCCTCCAATCCGCCTACTTCAGGCAAACCCACCAGGTAATATGCGGCTCCAATAGCGCCTGCCATGGCCGTGAAAAACAATATGAAATCAGTATAGACTACACCTTTAAATCCACCCAGAGCACTGAAAACAACAGTTATCGCACCAGCATAAACCACGGTTTCCCAGGGTTGCAATCCTAACATGACACTCCCTATTTTTATAGCGGCCAGGGTAACCGCAGACATTGCTAGTATATTAAATATGATACCCAGATAAATCGCTCTGAATCCTCTTAAAAACTTCGCAGGTGCACCTCCATAACGCAACTCATAGAATTCGATATCTGTGTTCACTTTAGATTTCCGCCATAGTTTGGCATAAACGAATACCGTCAGCAAGCCGGTAATGAGGAATGCCCACCAAACCCAATTGCCGGAAACCCCGTTGGTACGAACAATATCCGTAACCAGATTCGGTGTATCTGTTGAGAAAGTAGTAGCTACCATGGAAACACCCAATAACCACCATGGCATATTCCTTCCGGATAGAAAGTATTCGGATGCGCTCTTTCCGGAACGCTTAGAAACATATATCCCGATGAAAAGTGTAATGGCAAAAAAACTGAAGATCAGGACAAAATCGAAGGTAGAGAGGTCAACCATGTAGAGATAACATTAATCGTGCTGAAAGATAAATTATTTTGAGCATTTCAGAATTAATTATTTTGAGAAGAAGGCTTATTGAAATAACTTTAATAGGTTTGTAATTCGTTCATTTCACATTACCCAGGCATCAAATACAATCATTCATGAAGGAAGTTCTTGCGCAATCCATTGCTTATAGCGAACCGGGAAAATTCGAAGAGACTCGATTCGAGAAAGTTCACAATATTATTTTTCAGTCGTCTGAAGAAGCTTCGATTTTGGTAGCCCGGGAAATTGCCGATCTTATTCGGAAGAAACAACAAAACGGCCAGTCTTGTATCCTTGGGCTGGCAACTGGTTCATCTCCAATAAAGGTTTATGAGGAGCTGGTGCGAATGCATAAGGAGGAAGGATTGAGCTTTCAAAATGTCATTACCTTCAACCTGGATGAATACTATCCTATGGAACGGGCTAATATCCAGAGTTATCATTATTTCATGCATGATCACTTGTTCGATCATATCGATATTCCGACTGATCAGATCAATATTCCGGATGGGACTGTTAGCCAGGAAGAGCTATTCAACTATTGCTTGAATTATGAGCGTGCTATTCAAGAAGCTGGCGGACTTGATTTCCAGTTGTTAGGCATTGGCCGGACCGGACATATCGGGTTCAATGAACCGGGATCGCATTACAATTCAGGTACTCGTTTAATTACATTAGATCATGTTACGCGTGTTGATGCGGCTCCTGCTTTCCTCGGGATAGATCATGTGCCCAGGAATGCTATCACCATGGGAATTGCAACCGTCAAGTTGGCCAAACGAATTGTCTTGCTGGCATGGGGTGTGAACAAAGCTGAGATCATCAATAAAACCATTGAAGGTGAGATTGCTTCTGAGGTTCCGGCAACCTACTTGCAGGAGCATCCAAACACTACATTTATTCTGGATGAAGGCGCTTCCACAGAATTGACCCGTGTAAAAACCCCTTGGCTTGTTACAACTTGCGATTGGACCGATAACCTCATCATAAAGGCAGTTGTTTGGCTGAGTGAAAAGACCAAAAAACCAATCTTAAAGCTCATCGACTCCGACTATAACAATAATGGGATGGCCGATCTATTATCGCAACATGGACCGGCTTACGACCTTAATATCACCATGTTCAACCGGCTGCAACATACCATCACAGGGTGGCCGGGCGGTAAACCAAAAGCGGACGATACCAAACGTCCGGAACGCGCTGAACCTTCCAAAAAGCGAGTTATTATTTTTAGCCCCCATCCGGATGACGATATGATTTCCATGGGCGGCACATTCGATAGATTGATAGAACAAGGGCATGAGGTGCATGTAGCCTATCAAACCTCGGGTAATATTGCTGTACCTGATGAAGATGCATTGAAATATATGGAGGTGGCTTTGGCAACCATGGGCCAATCCAAGAATGCAGAAGATATCATCAACTTTCTTCAGAATAAGACAGAACATGATATCGATAATAAAGCTGTTCGGGAATTGAAGGGAAAGATCAGGCGAAGTGAATCCCTAACCGCAACGCGTTACCTCGGCTTAGCCGATGACCATGTGCATTTTTTGGATCTTCCTTTTTATGAAACGGGAACGGTTACCAAAAACAAACTGACGCAGAAGGATGTGGACATCATGGCTGAACTCATCGATACTATTAAACCGCAACAAATTTTTGCAGCAGGCGATTTCGCCGACCCCCACGGAACCCATAAGATCTGCTTTGATGTGCTTTTGGAAGCATTAAATGATTTGAGTTCTGAGGATTATTTGAAAGATTGTTGGTTATGGCTGTATCGCGGAGCATGGTACGAATGGGAAACCCACGATATCGGGATGGCTGTACCAATGAGCCCCGACCAGGTTATCAAGAAGCGGCATGCCATCTTTTTCCACCAGTCGCAAAAGGACCGGGTCATGTTCCAGGGCGGTGATTCAAGAGAATTTTGGGTAAGGGCTGAAGACAGGAATCGTACTACTGCCGAAAAATATAATGCCCTTGGATTAGCAGATTATGAAGCCATTGAAGCATTCAAGCGATTTCATTTTTAGATCAAAGCTTAAGTCCTAACATCTCCCAATCATGACCATCGGCCGCATAAGTCAATAATGTAATAAAACCAACATGCTTATGCGCTCCCATCGATCGGGTATTCTTTCGGTCAACCTCGGTGACTATATAATCATAATCGGGTTTCATTTGAGAGACCATAAATTTGTACAGCCCCTGAAAAACGCCTTGTTTCCTGAATTTTTTATCTATGCATATCTGGCCCATGACCATATAACTGGCATTAGGCAGTACCTGGTCGATCTTGATGAACATGGGTTTCAGAATCGGGATGTCTTCCCTGAAAAGCGGGCTCATGCAGAGTGCATATCCAAGCACTTCATCATTTACAATGGCTATGATGTGTTTGCAGGCCTCATTCATACGCTGGAGGATATCCAGATCATGGTGAACGGTCACAAAGCCTTCACCGACCCGGTCTTCAGCAGAAAGCGATTCGGGCAAATTGATGCGTTGTAATTCAAGGATCTGGTTTAATTCGGAAAGGGTATCCGCTCGCTTGTAGCTGATCCGGTCCATATTCAAATAAGGTTCTCCAGCTGGTTTATGGATTTCAATTCAACCTTCAGGTCACGAAACATATTTACAATACTGCTCAATTTTAACTCGTTTGCCTCGTACTCCTGGGTGTTGATACAACAGGTGAATTCCCAGAGTTCAAGGACATCCCTTACGTGGACTTTGTAAGGTTCATACAGTTTGTTATCGGAATGCAGCTCCAGGCAGTTTTCTTTTTCAAGCCGATTGTAAACCCGTTTATAGACCAAGCCTTCGTCCCTGGTCAGTACGATATAGGTACGCCCATCCTTGATATCATCAAGATCGTTGATGAATTTGGCCACTACAAATGAACCGTCTTTCACCGGTAACATGGAATCGCCCTTGATGGGAAAGGCCCGGTGTGTGCCTGTGGGCAGGAATGGCAGTTTGATCTTCTGCAATTGTTCTATGTATTCCGGATCGGCATAGCCTTCCAGGTAGCCTGCTGAAGCCTGAATCGGGATGATCTCGATCAGGTCCTCATTGTTCTCATTAACGGTTATCGGGAAAAGAACGCGCTTGTTGCCCACCTCGATGAAGGATGTGTCCTTGGCGATACGCAGGTCGTTCTTTACCAGGATATCGATGGGAATATCGAAATAACCAGACAGGTCTATAAGGCGTTCAATAGATGGTTCAGACCGCCCTTCCTCATAGGAGCCCACCACAGAGCGTGTCCAGCCCAGTTCTTCCGCGAACTGTTCCTGGGAAAAACCCTTCAATGTTCTGAGATGCCGAATGTTAGCCTGTATTCGTTTCATTTGCTACAAATATAGGCAACAATCACTACATATTGTAGTTAATTTTGTTAAATCTGATTATGTATCTGAATTGCCACACATATTACAGTCTTCGCTATGGCACCATAAAGCCCGAGAGGTTATTGGCCATAGCTGCCGAAAACGGCATTCAGACGCTCGCATTGACCGATATCAACAACACATCGGCCTGCCTTGATTTTGTGCGCTTATCATCAAAGTACAAAATCAAGCCAGTCCTGGGTGTCGATTTCAGAAATGGCGTACAACAGCGTTTCATACTCATCGCTAAGAACAACGAAGGCTTCCGGCAGATCAATAGTTATCTGTCTGCATTCCTGCACGATCGCGAGCTGGAGATTCCCGAAATCCCCGAGTGCAATCTGGACCAATGCTATGTGGTTTACCCTTACCATCCCAAGAAGACCTATGCATTAAAATCAAACGAATTCCTGGGTATCAAACCACAACAACTCAACAAGCTGAAGTTTTCAAAATGGAATACGCATCGCAGCAAATTAGTGGTGTTGCAAACCGTGTCCTTCGAGAACAAGAAAGGCTTCAATACGCACAGGTTGTTACGGGCCATAGACAACAACACCCTATTGAGCAAATTGCCCAACACGGAACAAGGGCAGCAGACCGACATCATGCTGCCTTACGAAGAACTCTGCGAGGCTTATGAGGAATTTCCCGAACTCATTACCAATACCACCCGATTGCTTAAACATTGCCATATCGATTTTGATTTTTCACAAACCACACCCAACAACCAGCGCTCATATACAGGCAATGAGTCGTTGGATTACCGCTTGCTCGAAAAACTCACTTACGACGGTTTGCATTACCGCTATAAGAATCCCGATAAGACAGTACATGCCCGCATCAAAAAGGAATTGGATATTATCAGAGAGAAAGGCTTTGTGTCATACTTCCTCATCAACTGGAAGATCCTTAAATACGCCCGCAGCAAAGGGTATTTCTATGTAGGGCGTGGCAGTGGTGCCAACAGTATTGTTGCCTACCTGCTTCGAATAACCGATGTGGACCCTGTGGAACTGGACCTGTACTTCGAACGCTTCATCAATCTATACCGAAAGAACCCGCCCGATTTTGATATCGATTTCTCCTGGACAGACCGCGATGATGTCACCGAATTCATCTTCAGGCGATTCAAGAACACGGCGCTGATCACCGTATATAACACCTTTAAGTTCAGGGCTTCGATACGGGAATTGGGCAAGGTTTTCGGCCTGCCAAAAGCCGAAATGGACGTGCTCACCAGGGGACGCTATAATTACAGGACACTGGATAAACTATCGCAGCTTGTTATCATCTACAGCCAATACATCCAGGGCTTTCCAAATTACCTGGGAATACATGCCGGGGGGATCATCATTTCGGAAAAACCCATTCATTACTATTCGGCTACATTCATGCCACCAAAAGGGTTTCCTACCACCCAATTCGATATGGTGGCTGCCGAGGATGTGGGTTTGTATAAATTTGATATACTTAGCCAACGCGGTCTCGGCAAGATCAAGGAAACCGTTGGAATTGTGAAGTACAACCATCCGGATATCCCACCCATAGACATTCATGATATCAAACGGTTCAAGGAAGACAAACGCATAAAAGATCTGCTAAGGCACGCAAAGGCCATAGGCTGTTTCTACGTGGAATCGCCAGCCATGCGTATGCTGCTTAAAAAGCTCCAGGTAGATAATTACCTCGGCCTGGTTGCTGCCAGTTCGGTCATAAGGCCGGGAGTTGCTAAATCGGGGATGATGCGCGAATACATCATGCGCTATCGCTATCCTGAACGGCGTAAGGATGCCCATCCCGTATTACTGGATATCATGCCCGACACATACGGGGTGATGGTTTACCAGGAAGATGTCATAAAAGTAGCGCATTACTTCGGTGGCCTGAACCTGGGGGAAGCCGATATGCTGCGCCGGGGCATGTCGGGTAAATTCCGATCCCGCGATGAATTCCTGAAAGTCAAGCAGCAATTCTTTGATAATTGTGCGCGCGATGGTAAACCGGAAGAACTCACTGCCGAAGTATGGCGACAGATAGAGAGCTTTGCAGGTTATGCCTTTGCCAAGGGGCATTCGGCTTCCTATGCGGTAGAAAGCTACCAAAGCCTCTTCCTTAAGGCATATTTTCCCCTGGAATACATGGTGGCGACCATCAATAATTTCGGTGGTTTTTACAGAACCGAATTGTATGTCCATGAGGCCCGAATGCACGGCGGCATTATTGAGCCACCTTGTGTGAATACCAGCTACAACCAGGCGATCATAAGAGGGAAATCCATTTACCTGGGGTTCATGTTCCTGCATGCATTCGAGTCGAAGACCACAAAACGCCTCCTGGAGGAACGGGAAAGGAATGGCCCTTTCGGAAGCCTGGAGGATTTCATAGACCGTGTTCTCATATCGATCGAGCAGATCGCCATTCTGATCAAGATCAATGCCTTCCGCTTCACCGGCATCAACAAAAGGGAATTGCTTTGGGAGGCCCACCTGAAGATCAATAAAACTGTAATACAGGAAGATGTGATCACGCTTTTTAAGCCCAAAACCATCAATTACAAAACTCCGCGGCTGCCAAGCAGCATGTTGGAGAATGCATTTGACGAAATCGAGTTACTGGGTTTCCCGCTTTGCAATCCTTTCGAATTGTTGTCGATCCCTTCACATAACACCCTCAGGGCCAAGGACCTTTTAAAGCATAGGGACAAGGTAGTGACCATTGAAGGTTATCTGGTAACCACGAAGACCACCTCAACTTCCAACAAGAAAACCATGTTCTTCGGGACTTTCCTGGACCGGGATGGCGATTTTATCGATACCGTCCATTTTCCACCAGTTGCTGCCAAATACCCATTCAGGGGCAAAGGGGTTTATTCGATAAAGGGAAAGGTACTGGAGGAATTCGATTGTGTCAATATCGAAGTGATCAGCATAAAACGCCTGGCCGTCATAGAAGATCCCAGGTATTCGGAAAACTCAAAACCGCTTACCGCATGATCGATAATCGCGCCATCGTACACATGGATCTCGACACCTTCTTCGTGTCCTGTGAACGCTTATTGGATAGCAGCCTTGTAGGCAAGCCGGTGCTTATAGGTGGAACTTCAGACCGGGGTGTGGTGGCCTCATGCAGTTATGAAGCCCGTCAATTCGGTATTCACTCGGCCATGCCCATGCGAATGGCCAAGCAACTTTGTCCGG
>CAJIBQ010000334.1_pt1 | contig 24983 bp, 17 predicted proteins | sample 9199391 | NCBI WGS metagenome assembly CAJIBQ01 (sample SAMEA7708309, study PRJEB35096) | sediment metagenome | biome: marine neritic benthic zone biome [ENVO:01000025]; feature: sediment [ENVO:00002007]; material: shallow marine sediment [ENVO:03000034] sea grass bed [ENVO_01000059] ... | reverse complement strand
TTTTCATGAATTCCTCGGCAACTGCAATTTCCCTGGTTTCAAAAAATTCATGAATGGATCGTTTATTCCTGCATACCCTGACAAATTCTACTGAAGAGATCAATGGTGTTATACCTCTTTCGAGAAAAACAGATTTGTTATCCGCAAGCAGCAATAATTCAGTATCGATTGTAGGGATCAACAGTTTTATGTCATTTTCAACACATAAGTTGAGCAAGCTTTCGATATAATTTTCTGCAGTTAGTTTCGGAACCTTGAAACTTCTATCAGCGATATAACAAGCAGGCGACAGATCGGGTCTTGAATCCGATGCGTAAACTTTCCCTCCTGGAAATGTTTTTTTTAGCTCTGTGCGAAAGGCTCGTAGAAGTGATACTCTTCTGCCCGCAGAAGTGATTAGAATATTCAAGGACTAAATAAATTAACTCGGGTTGATTAAAATGCAATTAACTATACACATCTAAATTGCAAAAAAAATCATTGACTATCCCTACTATTCTAAAATTTTTAGACATAATACCATTAAAGTCGGTTCTACAAACTAAACTATTTTCTAAAGGCGAATAAATTTGTGTAATTTCTCGCCTTGAAATGAAATCATTTGAAATTCAGAATATAACCTTCGGATACACAGATATTCCGCTTATTGAAAATCTCAGTGCCACAGTGCATAAAGGGGGTGTGTTGGCGATAACCGGAGCAAGTGGATCCGGAAAGACAACGCTATTGCGACTGATGAATGGCGAGTTCGATCTTTTTAGCGGGCAGATCAAATGGGGAAGTGAATTGATTCTCGGGCCTAAGTTTAAGCTGGTCACTGGCCCCGAGTTTATGAAATATGTGGCCCAGGAATTCGAGCTATTACCTTACGTTACCGTTTCTGAGTCGGTTGGAAAATTCCTTTCAAATTTCTATCCAGCCGAAAAAACCGATAGGGTGAATGAACTTTTATCGGTGGTTCAATTGTCAGAGTATGGAGCAACCAAGGTTCAATATTTAAGTGGCGGACAAAAGCAACGTGTGGCTCTCGCCCAGGCCATGGCCAAAGAACCCGAGATCCTCTTATTGGACGAACCTTTTAGTCATATCGATAATTTCAGGAAAAATGATCTAAGGCGACGACTTTTTAAATACCTGGAAAAAAAAGAAATTACCTGTGTTATCGCTTCACATGATAAGGATGATGTTTTGCCTTATGCCGATCACATGATCGTTCTTGACGCTGGAAGAATCCTCATTCAAGGAGACCCCAGATCGCTATATAAAGATCCAGGTTCATCTCTTACTGCGGCATTCTTTGGCGAATTTAATCTTTTCACGAACGAAGAGATCGGTTCAAGTGACACTGATTTACAAGACCATATTGTCTATGCGCATCAACTGACGGTAGTCGATCATTCGAAAATTCAAGTGACGGTTAGAAAGAACTATTATATGGGTGAACGCTTCCTTATAACGGCTGAGTTCAATGGCCGCTCGATCTTTTTCTACCATGGAGAATCAATAAGGGGAAATTCAAAGGTGTATTTAAAAATATTCCGCTAAACGGGCCGGCAAACTAATTCATCTTTAGAATCATCTTTGCGCCAAGGTATCCCGGCATACAGCTTATGCCTCCTCCCGGATGTGATCCTGAACCACAGAGATATAATCCATCTATCGGAGTGGCATAGCGAGAGCATGAAGGAATTGGTCTCATGAACATCTGGTCCATGGCATGTTCTCCATGAAAAATCTGACCATTTGTTAAACCATACCTGGCTTCGAGGTCGGCTGGTGAAAGCACTTCAGCATGAACAATCCCCGATTCAAAACCGGGGGAATAATGCTCTAATTGACCTATGGTATTTGCTAAGAGTTCAGCTTTGTTTTGATGGTTCCAGCCTCCTTCAACTTCATAACTTGCGAAATGAACAAGAACTGATACAACGGCACAGCCATCTGGAGCCAGGTCAGGATTGAAAATTGTTGGGATATGAATATCCAAAACAGGGCTTTTAGAGAATGATCTGTATTTCACAAAATCAAAGGCCCGCTCCATATCATCAAATGAATTACCGGTTCTTGCATATGCAACATTCGAAATGCCGTTAAGGGCTATACCTTTTTTTAGTGCAAAATTGATCTTGGCCGTGGTTCCTCTCGATCTGAAATGGGTAATGCTTTGTGCTGTTGAATAATCCAATTGATTGGGTTGCAATAGCTTTAAAAAGGTTTCTTGCGGGGTGCATGAAGCTGCAACAACCTTTGCTGAAAAGGTTTCTCCAGAGTCCAGTTCTACTCCGGAAACTTTAGCATTGCCATCCAGTTTGATCCGTTTGACTTTTGAACTGGTCCTGACATCAACACCGTATTTTCTGGCTGCATTTTCAAGTGCATTTACCAATTGCTTTGGTCCTTCAATTATTTCACTTTCAGAGAGGCACTCCCAGATCAATAGATTGAATGTTGTATAGGATGACCAGGGACCGGTGAACGAACCATAGATGGCAGGTGCTGCAATGCCTGCCTTAATGAATTCTGTTTCAAATCGTTCATTTAAAAAATCTGCAACACACATTGGCGCCACTTTCAAAAACTCGGTCATGGCCTCCTTGCCCAGCCTTTTTAATGCCATCGCTTTCTTGGCAAGCTGAAGGATCTGCTTGCTTCCCAGTTTCATCAGGTCTGGAGGAAAGTCATCCATTAACGTCCTAATGAAAGGAGATATCTTCTTTATGAAATGTCTGTATTCCACATAAGCTTTTGCGTCCAGCTCAGAATATTTTGCGATTTCATTTTGTGTTTTTTCCACCTCATCTGAAAGGAGAATAGATTCGCCCTTATGCCCAAGCACAAGGATCTCAGGCCTAACAGCCTTTAATTTTAGCCCATGTGATTCCAGGTCAAGTACCTTGATCGCTTGCTTTCCAATGCAGGAGGTATCATGAAGCAGTCCAACCGTGCTATATCCGGGATGGAATTCTTCCCCTGCAGCAATTCCGCCAAGGATAGGTCTTTGCTCAAGCAGTAAAACCTTTTTCCCTCTTTTTGCTGAAAGGGATGCTGCCGTTAGTCCATTGTGGCCTCCTCCAATTACGATTATGTCAAAATCCCTGTTCATTTTATCCATTTAAATAGCACGAGAACGCAATATTGTTTTCGCACATAATTCGCCACTTGCTCCCATTATCCCACCGCCGGGATGTGTGCCAGATCCGCACATCCATAATTTTGAGATCGGGGTCTTATATTTGGCAAAGCCGGCAAAAGGCCTTTGAAACAGCAGTTGTTCAAGGCTGAGTTCTCCATGAAAAATATTGCCTTCGGTTAGCCCCATTTGTTTTTCCAGATCCCATGGCGTCAATACTTGTCTGTAAATGATCTTTTCCTTGAGGCCGGGAATATATTCTGCTAACGTATCAACCACCGTGTCGCCAAAGGCATCACGATATTTTGGCCAATTCTCTGCACCTTCCTTGATATTATAAGGAGCGTATTGAACAAAGCACGATAGAATGTGCTTGCCGGGTGGTGCCAGGGTTGGGTCGGTTAGAGTCGGTATAACCGCATTGATATAAGGCCTGGTTGAAAATTCGCCATATTTGGCCTGGTCAAAGGCGCGTTCCAGATAATCAATCCCAGGAGCAATGGCGATATCACCCCGAATATGATCACCATCACCTGGCCTGCAACTGAATTCCGGTATACTATCAAGGGCAAGGTTGACCTTCCCTGAACTGCCCCTTAATTTAAATCGCTTAACCTCTTTAACGATATCATCTTCAAGATTGTCTTCACCAACCATTTTTAAATAGGTTCGGTTTGGGTCAAGATTAGAAACTACACATTCTGCATGGATCTCATCTCCGTTTTCAAGAACAACGCCAGTTGCTTTGCTATTTTTGATCAATACCTTTTTAACAGGGGCCTCGGTTCTTACCTCGGCTCCATAGCTCATGGCAGCCCTAGCACACGCCATGCTAACTCCACCCGTTCCACCTTTTGAAAATCCCCAGGACCTGAATTGGCCATCGAGCTGTCCCATATAATGGTGCAGGAGTACATAAGCTGTGCCCGGAGAGCGTACCCCTTGAAAGGTTCCAATGATACCGCTAACCGACATTGGTGCTTTTAAAACATCAGACTCAAACCATTGATCAAGAAAGTCCACTGCACTCATTGTGATCAATTTGGTATTCAGGTGAAGGAGGTCAGGCCCAAGGTCCCGGAAGGTTTTCCCCAAACGCAATAAATTGGAAATGTCCTTCCAGTTCATAGCGTTAATATCCGGAGCAGGGTGGTCGATAACGGCCTTAGCTAATTTTCCCATATGCGTCATCACCCGGCTAAATTCTGGATAGGTCTCTGCATCCTTTTTGCTGAATCGTGAGATCTCTCTGCGCGAACGATGCCAATCTCCCCAGCGGGCCAAAGAATCGCCATTTGGTAATGGAAGAAAAGAACAATCCATTGGGATAACCTCATAGCCATGTTTGGCAAGTTCCAATTCCCTTATGATGTGTGGCCTGAAAAGGCTAACCACATAAGAAGCCACTGAAAAGGTAAATCCGGGATACAATTCCTCAGATACTGCAGCACCGCCCAGCACATAACGTTTTTCAAGCACAAGCACCTTTTTTCCCGCCTTTGCCAGGTATGCCGCACAAATGAGTCCGTTGTGCCCTCCGCCTATTATAATTGCATCATACGTTCCTTTCATACTTCAGCAATTACCGGGTTAGAACGTTTCCTTTTCGGATTAAAGAACTGGGGTTTACAAACGACCGCTGAAACCGTATGTCTTTTGTGTTCAACCGTCATTTCGATCTGAAGTTCTTTACCATAAACCTCATAATCCTTTTCAATAGTTGCCAGTGCAATATTTTTTTTAAGAATTGGTGACCATGTTCCGCTTGTAGCATAGCCGGCCTGAACAATTTTGTCTGAATCCGTATAGATGGGTACCGAACTTCGCCATGCCGTATTGCCAACTTCGGGAGGTAGTCCATGGCGGTTGTAGAGATCTTCAATTTGTTTCCAATTGATATCCAGTCCCACAATGGTCCATTTTGGCCCCGATTCCTTTTCCGCTTTCAAGGCCACCTGGCCATTGAATGCATCCCTTTCCAGGTCAACCATCCAACCAAGTGATAGTTCATAAGGACTGGACATGCGGTCTTCGATCAAGGCATGAAGCGCATTGTAATAATCAGCATCTTTAAGAATCAACCCGGCTTCTACCCTTGTCACATCTAAAGCATCCAATCCCGCCGGACGAATATTATAATTTTTCCCTGAATCCATCAACGCATCCCAAAGGGTCAAAGCATTGTTGTTTTCAACCCAAAGTTCATATCCTAAATCTCCTGTATACCCAGTTCTTGAAATATGCAGATCAAATCCATCTCCCCTTGCATTGGTTGTTCCGAAAAACTTCAGATTGTCAACATCGGCATCGCAAATCTTTCTGAGTATCTCGCGAGAGGTTGGTCCCTGAAGAGCCAGGCCGCAAACCTGGTCCGTGACATCCTCCAAAGCTACATCGTATCCTCTTAAAAACCGAGAGAACCATGAAAAGCAAGGATCGGCAGAGGTAACGAAGAATTCTTCTGCCGACCAGCGCATAACAGTTCCGTCATCAATCACTTTTCCCTGGTCTGTACACCAGCAACAATATGCTACGCGGCCTATGCCGAGTTTGGTAATGTCCTTTACCATGATGCGCGATAGATATACTGCTGCATCCCTCCCAGTGATCTTGTATTTGAATAAAGGCGTAATGTCAAGCAGACCTGCTGAATTTCTAAAAGCAAAATATTCAAGGTCGTGATGCACCTCATAGGAACTTACCGCATAATATCCAGCCCACTCTTTCCATTTCATGCTATGGCACAATTCAGAGGTTCTAGGAAAAAAGGGTGTTGGTAATGGCATACGAACAAAATTAAATGGATAAGATGATGATGGATAGATTTGATATCAGGCAATTATGAGTCAATTGCCGGGCCTCAGGCTAGTAGAAAAAATTATAAGCCAGGAATCCAAACCCACGGCATTTGAACGGCCCTGGAAAATCGTTTTATCACCATGTTATAAATGTAGGAATAAAACGGCTTAAAAAAAACTCCGACCAGGTCGGAGTTGATTTTATTCTTCAATGGGCTCCTGCATCTCGAAGTCCTCCATGAATTTGGTGGTATAGTTGCCCGCCAGGTAATCGGGATGTTCCATAAGCTGCCTGTGGAACGGAATGGTGGTCTTTATCCCTTCTATCACGAATTCATCAAGCGCCCGTTTCATTTTATTGATGGCCTCATCCCGAGTTTGAGCCGTAGTGATCAGTTTTGCGATCATGGAGTCATAATTCGGTGGAATGACATATCCTGCATACACGTGTGTATCCAGCCTGACACCATGGCCGCCGGGAGCATGAAGTGTTGTGATTCTTCCGGGTGAAGGCCTGAAATCGTTATATGGATCTTCAGCATTGATCCTGCATTCTATTGAATGCAAATTCGGTGTGTAGTTTTTTCCCGAAATAGGAACTCCTGCCGCTACGAGGATTTGTTCTCGGATCAAGTCGAAGTCTATTACCTGCTCGGTAATTGGATGTTCAACCTGAATTCGGGTATTCATTTCCATGAAATAGAAATTCCGGTGTTTATCAACGAGAAACTCAACGGTGCCGGCGCCTTCATATTCAATGTATTCTGCAGCCCTAACAGCAGCATCCCCCATTTTTTTTCTAAGCGCCGCGGTCATAAATGGTGATGGCACTTCTTCCGTAAGTTTTTGATGTCGTCTCTGAATAGAACAATCGCGTTCAGAAAGATGACAGGCACGCCCGGTTGAGTCTCCAATAATTTGAATCTCGATATGTCGGGGTTCCTCAATAAGCTTCTCCATATACATCCCATCATTTCCAAAGGCGGCTTTGGATTCTTGTCTTGCAGAATCCCATGCCCCACGAAGTTCTTCAGGTTTCCAAACTGCCCGCATGCCTTTTCCACCACCTCCTGCGGTTGCTTTCAGCATTACTGGATAGCCAATTTCTTCAGCAAGTTTTTCGCATTCTTCAAAATCTTTTATAATGCCGTCGCTTCCAGGTACACAGGGAACGCCTGCTTCCTTCATAGTGGCTTTTGCAGTGGCCTTGTCACCCATTTTTTCGATCATGCTGGCTGAAGCTCCAATAAACTTGATGCCATGTTCTTCACAGATCTTTGAAAATTTGGCGTTTTCAGAAAGAAATCCATAACCAGGGTGTATTGCGTCAGCATTGGTGATCTCAGCGGCAGCGATAACATTACTCATCTTTAAGTATGATTCGCTACTAGGTCCGGGTCCAATGCAAACCGCCTCGTCAGCAAATTTCACATGAAGGCTTTCAGAGTCGGCAGTGGAATAAACCGCCACCGTCCGAATTCCCATTTCCTTACATGTTCTGATAACCCGTAAAGCGATTTCGCCTCTATTTGCTATTAGTATTTTTTTAAACATTTTTTTAAAATTTTAAGGGATAATTCCTTCCGTTTTCTAAATCGGTCAGTTCCCATTAAAAAATGATTAAGACGGATCTACTAAGAATAGAGGTTGATCAAATTCCACCGGAGAACTGTCATCGACAAGTACCTTGACAATCTTCCCTGAAACCTCAGATTCGATCTCATTAAATAATTTCATGGCCTCGATGACACAAAGCACATCGCCTTCATTAATTGAATCTCCCACCTCGACAAATGCTGGTTTGTCCGGAGAGGGCTTTCTGTAGAAGGTACCGATTATCGGGGATTTTATCGTAACATAGCGTGAATCGTCTTCAACTGGTGCTGGCGCTTCTGGCGCAGCAGCAGGTGCTTCTGGCGCAGCAGCGGGTGCCGGGGCTACAGGCGCGGCTGGTGCAGTTGCTTGTACCGGTACTTGTTGCACAATGGTCTTTTCGTCGTCCGAACCGGTTTTGATGGTGATCTTTACATCGCCCATCTCGAGGTGCACTTCACTGGCTCCCGATTTTGCAACGAATTTGATTAGGTTTTGAATCTCTTTTAACTCCATAATGAATTAAGATTAGTTAGTGATTAAGAGTTATAGGCCCATTTGAGGTATATTGACCCCCAGGTGAAACCCCCTCCAAAGGCGGCGAAGATCAAATTATCTCCTTTTTTCAATTGGGATTCGTAATCGCTTAAAAGCAGGGGCAGTGTAGCTGAGGTGGTATTTCCATACCTGTGAATATTCATCATTACCTTGTCCTCATCCAGCTTAATTCTGGAGGCGGTTGCGTCAATTATGCGTTTATTCGCCTGATGCGCTACCAACCAGGCCACTTCATTATGAGTAAGATTGTTGCGCTCGAGAATTTTAACTGCAACATCGGCCATATTTGAAACCGCATTTTTAAAAACAGACCTCCCATCCTGGAAGACATAATGCTCGCCATTTTCAAAGGCTTCCCGGGTCATTGGATAACTTGACCCTCCGTACTTGGCTTGGAGAAACTCGCGGCCCGAGCCATCGCTCCTCAGATATTCATCCAGCACGCCTAATCCATCATCATTCGGTTCAAAAAGCACAGCGCCCCCACCATCACCAAAAATTATACAGGTGGTGCGATCTTCATAGTTGATCATGGATGAATTCTTATCTGCCCCGATCAATAGCACTTTTTTGTACTTGCCCGATTCTATATAGCTTGAAGCTACGGACATACCATAAAGAAAGCTTGAACATGCAGCTTCGAGATCAAATGAAAAAGCATTTACTGCTCCAATTTCAGTGGCTGTATAAGCGGCTGAAGAGGCCGCTTTCATATCGGGTGTTGCTGTGGCAACTATGACCAATTCAATCGTCGAGGGGTCTACTCCGCTTTTATCTATAAGGTCTTGTGCTGCCTTTATGGCTAGATATGATGTTCCTTTACCTTCATCTTTAAGAATTCGCCTTTCTTTAATACCAGTTCTGGTAGTGATCCATTCATCATTTGTATCAACCATGGTCTCTAAAATGGCATTGGTAAGAACGTAATCAGGTACGTAGGCACCAACAGCGGTTATTGCTGCCGTCATATTATTCATAAATATTCACATTTTGATCAAAAAGTGGCCAAAAATGACAAAAAATGGCCTGAAATTGACTAAAAACCATCTTTTTTGAACGAATTTCATGCAAAGTAAGTGGTTTTTAAATCATAGAAAAATTAATCATAAAAAAAACGCTCACTACGGAGCGTTTTATTATATGCGTGCATAATATTTATGCGTCTATATCGTCTTGGGTCGAGTCAATCAAAACCTGACCTCTGTAATATAATTTACCTTCATGCCAGTGCGCACGATGATACAAATGTGCCTCTCCTGTAGTCGGACAAGTAGCAATTTGCGGAACCGTGGCCTTGTAATGGGTTCTTCTCTTATCCCTTCTTGTTCTCGAGATCTTTCTCTTAGGATGAGCCATAATTCATTATTTATCAGTTAATAATTTCTTTAAGTTATCCCACCTGGGATCTGTTTTTTCGTTTTCGTTTTTCAATCCTTTTGGACTAAGATCTTCAAGCCTGGAAAGCATCTCCGTTTTCAAGGAGCCATCTTTTACCCCAGGATGAATTCTTTTTGTTGGCGTTGATAGTACGATTAATTCATACAAAAATTGTGCTACGTTAATCGTATGTTCACCATGCGGAAGAATCAGAATCTCTTCATTCTCATCATTATAGGTTTCCCCGAATTTCACAATGAGCGACATGCTGTTCATAATAGGTTGATCATAGGCCTCATTTGTCAGGTCACAATTTACATTCACGCTGCCATTGGCATAGAATTCAAACTCAAGAAGAGTACTCTTCTTCGTTAGATTAGCCTGAGCCTTGATTTCAGCCCCATTAAATTCATCAAATCCAAAATGATCAAAGAACGATTTTTCAATATCGTATCCGAATTTATGTTCTCCCTGCTTCAATCCAGTAAATTGGATGTCAAAATCTTTCAATGTTTCCATAGAACATAACAGTTTCGAGCGTGCAAATATATAAAAATATATTGAGTGGAAATACCCGAATCTCCTTTTTTATAATGCCTTTAAGCGCGTTTTTGAAGTTTGTTTTTCGACAACTTTTCGTGTTCGGTCCTGTTCTTATAAATCTTCAGTCCCATAAACAAGGCTTCCTTGAAGGAATTACAGTTGGCAACTCCCTTTCCGGCAATCTCAAATGCGGTTCCGTGATCTGGAGAAGTACGGACGCGATTAAGCCCGGCGGTAAAATTAACCCCTTCGCCAAAGGAAATGGTTTTGAAAGGAATGAGTCCCTGGTCATGATAGGCTGCCAGCACGGCATGGAAATTCTTGTGGTTTTTTGAACCGAAAAAGCTATCAGCAGAATAGGGTCCAAATACCAGTTTGCCTTCTTCCCTCAGAATCTCAAGAGTAGGCCTTAGTACCTCGTCATCCTCTTTTCCAATAACACCGTTGTCACCTGTATGGGGATTGATCCCGAGAACTGCCAGTTTAGGCCTGCTTATTCCAAAATCAACAACCAGGGTTTTTAAAATAGCATTGACTTTCGAAATAATAAGGTCTCTGGTGATATGCTCCGAAACATCTTTAACCGGAATATGATCTGTCATTAATCCCACCTTGAGTTCATCGGTAACCATAAACATGAGGCTCTCACCTTCAAGTTCCTGATTCAGATAATCTGTATGCCCGGGGAATTTGAATTCTTCCGACTGAGCATTCGATTTATGAATAGGAGCAGTTAGCAGCAAGTCTATATCGCCATCCTTTAAGGCCTTGGTTCCTGCTTTAAAAGATCGAATGGCATACTGCCCGGCCTTCTCGTTCTCCTGACCAAAATCGATCTCAACAGGTTCTTTCCATACATTAAAAACATTTGCGCGTCCATGAACTACGGCCGCCAGGTTGGTTATGCTTTGAAATTTAAAGTCGCTTTCAAAATGCTTCTTTAGAAAGGAAACCACCTTTGATGAAGCAAATATGATAGGTGTACAGAAGTCCAGAAGCCTGGAATCCTCAAAAGTTTTGATTATCAACTCGCCTCCAATACCATTTAAATCACCGATGGTTATTCCAACCTTTATTTTTTCTTCCCGCTGCATTCGAGCTGTTTTCTTTTGTTGTAATTTTATGCGCAAATTTAACCAATTAAACCCACAATACTATGTTTACAGGGATTATTGAAGAGATGGGTAAAGTTATATCGATCGACAGGGATAATTCCAATTTGTCAATAGGGATAAGTTGTGGTTTCGCCGATGAGCTGAAAGTTGATCAGAGTGTCTCACACAATGGCGTTTGTCTTACTGTTGTAAAAATTGAAAACGGTCAATATTCGGTAACCGCCATAAAAGAGACGCTTGATCGTTCCAACCTTTCGGATTTATCGGTTGGTGATCGTGTTAACCTGGAACGTGGGTTAAAACTCGGCGACAGGCTGGATGGTCATATTGTTCAAGGGCATGTGGACCAGACAGGAACCTGCACCGCCATTGATGAAGAAGATGGAAGTTGGATCTTTCATTTTGAATTCGATCCGGGAACGGGAAATTTAACAATACCAAAAGGGTCAATCACAGTAAATGGCGTAAGCCTCACTGTTGTGAGCTCAAACAAAGATAGTTTCAGTGTCGCTATAATCCCATACACTTATGAGCATACCAATTTTAAAACCCTTAAACCTGGAACAGCTGTAAATCTGGAATTTGACGTGATCGGAAAATATGTATTGAAGTTCAGGGAGTACAATTAGTCTAGCTTCGGCCTTTTCTCATTTCAAAGGCTTTTTTTCCGCCGTAAATCAACCCAATAATCAATAGAAATAGCGTTCCATCGATTGGCAAACCAGGGGGCGGTGGTGGCATTGGTGGAGGCGGATTAATCTGTGCAAACAGGGGTAACCCTGAGAGCAAGAACGAGATTGAGGCTAAGATCATTTTGACTATTTGAACATTTCAGGGAGTAAAAGTATGAAAAAAAGCAAGTTCACAAAAAAAATCAAGCATAAATTTATCTTTGAACTGCATAAATCATCGATGAAATGCATGTTTTGATTTTACTTTTCTCACACAAATCCCTCCGTTTATTATAATAGTAACAACTAAAGATACGGAATTACTAACGCTATTTTCGACTTTTAATTTTATTACTTCATTATCAAAATCAGAATTTTCTCAATTCATAAGTATCGAAAACGATTTCGTTGAATTATCTTGTGCTTTGCGCGTAAAATAATTCCATTAAGTCAACAAATGGGTAATTTGTTGGCACTAACCGATAAAAGTTGCAGGGCTTATGAAAAAAAATACCTTGCTCTGGTCTATCACCGTTGCTGTTGCAGGATTCCTTTTCGGATTCGATACCGTGGTTATTTCAGGAGCTAATGAGCCCATCAAAGAATTGTGGAATACGTCTCCGTTATTTCATGGCACCTTTATCATGTCAATGGCACTTTGGGGTACAGTGATCGGTGCTCTATTTGGTGGATATCCAGCTAACAAATTCGGACGAAAGAGAACCTTGTTTTGGATAGGGGTATTATTCCTGGCGTCAGCCTTGGGATCGGCACTTGCGCCCGATAAGTTTTCCTTTTCCTTATTCAGGTTCATCGGTGGGTTGGGTGTAGGAGCTTCGTCTGTAGTTGCACCCATGTATATTTCTGAGATTTCGAGTTCTGAAAACCGGGGTAAATTAGTTGCTTTATACCAGTTCAATATTGTTTTCGGAATATTCGTTGCTTATTTTTCCAATTTATGGCTTCAGGGTTTTGATGGGGCCAATGACTGGCGGTGGATGCTTGGTGTTGAATCCATTCCTGCTTTCATTTATTGCTTTCTTGTAGTCATGGTGCCTCGCAGTCCAAGATGGCTTATTGTTCATGAGCAAAATGATGAAGAAGCCTTGAACGTGCTGTCGAGAATATACGATCATGAAAATGCCCTAAGGCACTTAAATGAGATCAAACAAGAAGTAGTTGACACAGTTAAGCGGTCGGCCAACATCTTTACCCGCGCCTTCCGGTTTCCTCTCATTTTGGCTTTTCTGGTTGCGTTTTTCAATCAACTTTCGGGCATCAATTTCCTGCTGTACTATGCACCGGAAATATTCGGGCGAGCCGGGATTGAAGACCCCTTTTTAGCTTCTGTATACGTAGGCCTCGCCAATCTGGTATTCACTATCGTTGGTATGAGTTTGATAGATCGATTTGGCAGAAGGCAGTTATTGATAATAGGATCGATAGGTTATATCATTTCTCTTTCTATTGTATCATGGGCATTTAAGACCGATGCAAGTGCCATTGTGCTGCTCTCATTTATAATTGTATTTGTTGCATCCCATGCCGTTGGACAGGGAGCGATTATCTGGGTATTTATCTCCGAGATATTTCCGAATCGAGCACGTGCCATGGGTAATTCCTGGGGATGCGGGACCCATTGGGTTTTCGCGGCTCTCATCACCTTGCTTACCCCTGTTTTTCTTGATGAGAAAGCAGGGATTCTGAAAGACGATCCCTGGATAATATTTGCATTCTTCGCTGGTATGATGGTTCTTCAATTGCTGTTCGCAATCTTCATAATGCCTGAGACCAAGGGTATTTCTCTGGAAGACCTTAGTAAAAAACTTATTAAAGATGAAACCGAATAAAATTCGCTTAATCGCTTCGTTGATCATCATGTTCCTTCTTTTTTCACTTCATACAAATTGCAAAGACAAATCCCAGGCTTCCGATGCTGCGGATTCCGAAGATCATGCCATGACAGAAGAAAAACTGTATCGCCCTAATTTTCATTTCACTCCAAAGAACAATTGGATGAATGATCCGAATGGCATGTTCTACTTAAATGGTAAATACCACCTCTACTTTCAATATTATCCTGAAGACAATGTTTGGGGGCCAATGCATTGGGGGCATACCATAAGTGAAGACCTTATTCATTGGAAGGAACAGGAGATTGCGCTGTACCCGGATAGCCTTGGATATATTTTTTCCGGAAGTGCCGTGGTTGATCATAAGAACACTTCTGGGTTAGCAGAGGAAGGACAAACACTGGTGAGTGCGCTGTATACCTATCATGATCCGGAAGGCGAGAAGTCCGGACTTATCGATTTTCAAACCCAGGGTTTGGCATATTCAACCGATGAAGGAATGACCTGGACCAAATACAAAGGCAATCCTATTATCCCTAATCCCGGAATACGGGATTTCAGGGATCCAAAAGTAACCTGGGATGTGGAACATGAGAAATGGATAATGGCCTTGGCAGTTTATGATGAAACTCATTTTTACAGCTCAACAGATCTTAAGTCCTGGGAATTTCTTTCGGCCTTTGGAAAGGAATTGGGAGCCCACGGCGGTGTTTGGGAATGTCCTGACTTCATTCCGATGAAAGTTGAAAACAGTGAAGAAGTTAAGTGGGTTCTTATTCAAAGCCTGAATCCTGGAAGTGCCAATGGTGGCTCAGGAACACAGTATTTTATCGGTGATTTCGATGGTACCTCATTTATTTTAGACGAGCTTTTTTCATCTCAGCTTGAAAAGAATAAAGCCGTGTGGTTGGATTATGGCAGAGATAACTATGCCGGTGTAACCTGGTCCAACGTTCCGCAAAGCGACGGCAGGATTTTATTTATTGGTTGGATGTCAAATTGGGATTACGCCCAGGTAGTTCCAACTGAAACATGGCGGAGCGCAATGACCATTGCCCGAGAATTAAAACTATTCAGAAATGAGTCGGGGTTTAGAATTCACTCTACCCCCGTAAGGGAAATGGATTCCAGTTCAGAATTGAAAAAACAGATTGCTGAACAAACGATCAACAGTTCCCTGCAGATTGCTCAGCAAAACGAACTCGACCTGTCCAAAGCCAGAATAGAACTCCAGGTCAGTGCTGTAGAAGTTAATGGCTTTGAGTTCGATCTTTCAAATGAAGCAGGCGATTCGGTAAAATTCGGATTTGATGCCATATCAAACCAATTATATGTAAACCGCTCCGGATCAGGTGTTATAGATTTTTCAGAAAAATTTGCAAATAAAGTATCCGTGGCTGCATGCGAGGACAACCCATCAACATTTCGATTTAGTATCTTTATAGACAAGACATCGATCGAATTGTTCATCAATGATGGGGCTTATGTATTTACTGAATTATTTTTCCCCAACGCCCCCATGACATCACTGCATTTAAATCCAAATGGAGATTTGCGGATCAGAGATCTAAAGGTCTTCGAGTTGAAATAAACCTGGTATATCGTGAAACGATTCGTTTGTTTTGGTGAAGTGCTGTGGGATATCTTCCCGGAGGCCGAAAAGATTGGAGGAGCTCCTCTAAATGTAGCATTACGTCTGAGCTCCTTTCCAAATAACCATGTTCATATGATAAGTGCCATTGGTAACGACTCTTATGGTAAACGGCTGATCAAATTCCTGAAAAAGAAGGCATTCCCTGTCGAAGGTATCCAAGTCCATTCCGAGCAGGAAACAGGAAAGGTTTTGGTGAAACTCGATTCAAATGGTATTGCTTCCTATACCATTAAAAAACCTGTAGCCTGGGATCATATTGATCATGATATAATTGAGCCCGCTATTCTCGATCAAATGGATGTACTTATATATGGAAGCCTGGCCTGCAGAAACTCCCTATCTCGTCATACCCTTGAGGCTTTGCTTAGAACAGAGGCTTTTAAGGTGTTTGATGTGAATCTTCGTCCGCCGTATTTCAGTTTAAACTTGATTAACTCATTAATGCGTAAATCGGATTTCATCAAATTGAATGATGAAGAACTTGAGATGGTAATCGCTGGACCTGTTTCAATGAAGGAGGCCGTGCTTGCCCTGTCTGAAAAAACTGGAGCAAGAGGAATATGCATTACCCGGGGATCTGAAGGCGCCATGCTTTATTGGAATCACCTATTCTATGAACATCCGGGGTTCAAGGTGGACGTTAAGGACACAGTAGGCGCCGGAGATTCGTTCTTAGCTACATTAATTCATAACCTGATTCACGGTAGAAATCCGGAAATTGCGCTTGAACAGGCCTGTGCAGTTGGAGCGCTGGTTGCTTCACATGAAGGCGCCAACCCGATTTTATCAGCTTCGGAAATCGAAGAATTTATTTCGAACTCATAACTAGGATCAGTCCCCTATCCTTTCCAGTGTCGACTTGCGTGGTACAACTTGAGTAGGTATCTCGATGATCCGTTTCTCAGGTACCAAGTCGTTACGCTTTGCCCGAATTTCCATCAACAATAACTTGAAAGCTTCCTTTCCCATAAGATATCCCGGTTGGTCCACAGTTGACAAAGCAGGTGAAGTGATCTTGGTCAGGAACCAGTTACTGAATCCCATTATAGCAACATCCTCAGGGATTTTTAAACCATACTCCTGCAGTCGCACCATGGTTCCGGTTGCAAGCAAGTCGGTAAATGCAAAGATACCGTCAATCTTTTCTTCACTTTTATAAATGCTGTCTGCAATTTCATATCCATCGTCGAAGGTCAGGTTTTGAGTTTCAAAAACCAGGGATTCTTTGAACGGCAACCCGTGTGCCTTTAAAGCGTCCTTATAACCGAAAAACCTATCGATAGTGGTTTGGGGTTTCAGCGGACCCCTGATATGAGCTATATGTTTACACCCTGTTTCAATAAGATATTTGGTAGCGTTAAAAGCCGCTTTCCGATCGTCGATTATTACCTTTGAGCAATCGAGCAGTTTCGAGATCTTGTCGTAAAGCACAACAGGTATACCTTCGTCCATTACGTCGCTTACATGTTTATAATTGACTGTCCGGTCTGACAGCGATATGAGAATCCCGTCTACATTTTTTTCAAGCAATAATTGCAATTGTTTCTTTTCTGTTTCGTAAGATTCGCCAGACTGCAGGGTAATTACGAGGTAACCCTCTTCCTCCGCTGTATCGATAACACCTTTAATAATATTGGCGAAAAAATGATGAACAATTTGTGGAGCTATTAGGCCAATGATCCGGGACTCCCTGTTTCGTAGGCTTTGAGCAAAGGAATTTGGCTTATAGTTCCACTCGGCCGCCAATTTTTTTACTTTATTCTTAGTGCTTTCACTGATATCTGCATAATCCTTAAGTGCTTTCGAAGCAGTTGCCGTTGAAATACCTAAGGAATCCGCAATTTTTTTTAATGTAACATTTGGCATGAGTTGGTATTTTAAAATCGATTTCGATTCCCATATAAGCCAAAACAAAATTTATGAGAATCCATAAAAATATTGTACTTTGACCAGCGAATTAACGCTATAGACGCGAAATTTTGGTGAAATATAAAAATTCCGAAAACGATTTCGGTCGTTTAAGGGCATTTTTTTATTGGTTTCTTTTCATTTATAAGGAAAAAACCTAAAATTCGTCAATTGGTTTTACTAGCCAATTCGCTTATTCTTCATTATTGGGGAAACGCATTTGAAGATTAATTAACTTAGAACACTAATTACATATGAAAAACAAACTACTCAAAAAGTTGTTACTTCCCGTTTTGTTACTTTGTGGAAGTTTCATCTATGCTCAAACTGTTTCGGGTACCGTATCTGACGCCACTGGACCACTTCCGGGTGTGAATGTTTTGGAAAAGGGTACTACCAACGGAACTCAAACAGACTTTGATGGTAATTATACACTGGACAATGTGAACAGCGGAGCTGTAATCGTTTTCAGTTTTATCGGTTACGCCACCCAGGAAATCAGTTACACTGGCCAGGCTACTATCAATGTCTCTTTACTAGAAGACGCAACTACACTTGATGAAGTGGTGGTTATCGGTTATGGTACTACTACTGTCAAGGATGCTACAGGTGCTGTTTCTGCGGTTACTTCAGACGACTTCAACCGTGGGGTTATCGCTTCACCAGAACAACTCATCCAGGGTAAGACCGCTGGGGTGCAGATCACCCAAACAAGTGGTGAGCCTGGTGCCGGTGTTGCAATCCGTATTCGTGGAACAAACTCAGTTCGTTCGAATAACAACCCGTTATTTGTGGTTGATGGCGTGCCATTAGCAGGAGACGACACTTCAGGTGAGTCAGTAAACGTTGGTTTCGGTACAAGTGCAGCGAAAAACCCGCTTGCCTTCCTTAACCCTCAGGACATTGCCAGTATCAGTATCTTGAAAGATGCTTCTGCAACTGCTATCTATGGTTCTAGAGGAGCCAATGGTGTTGTGATCATTACAACTAAATCCGGGTCTAAAGGACGCGGAAAGGGTGTATGGGATTTCAGCTCTTCTTTCAGTATTGCGAGAGCAGCTGAAACTTACGATGTATTAACCGCAAGTGAATATCTCTCTGAAACCGATCGTTTAGGATTAAATGTAGCAGAAAGAGATGCCGGATTTGTTACCGATTGGCAAGGTGTTGTTTTAAGAGAGGCTTACTCTCAGAATCAAAACCTGTCTTACTCGCGCAATTACGGTGACGGAAATGTAAGAGCTACTTTTGGTTATGGAAAACAACAAGGGGTTATTGAGAAATCTGCCCTTGAAAGATTAACTGGGCGTATAAACGCAGTTCATAATTTTCTTGATAATAAATTAAGATTGAACCTTCAGGCAACTATTTCCCGTGTGAATGATGAATCACCACCACTCTCAGGTAGTGCCGGATTTAGGGGTGACCTCTTGGGTGCTGCATATTCAGCTAATCCAACATGGCCGGATAGCCCTGGCTTTGCCGGTACAGGTGGACAGCTTTTGCCATCAACGATGTTGGCACACACTCAATCTACAACGAATACCAACAGGTATTTGATCAATTTCTCAACTGAATATGATTTCGTAGAAGGACTTACCGGTAAAGTAAATCTGGGATACGATTATTCTGAGGCTACGAATGTAGCTGTTGCCAATGCAAGAGCGCGTAATTTCGATCAAGGAACGTTTGGAAATGGATCTGGTGGATTGATCGACACTGAAGTTGAAAACAGGCTATTTGAAGCCACTTTGAACTATAAGAAATCATTCGAGAATTCATCACTAGATGCGTTAGTCGGTTACTCTGTCCAGGATTTTGGAAGAAAAAGTCGAACCGTAACAGGATGGGGCTTTGCAACAATAGACCTCAACGATATGGGCGACCAACTTGAGCAAACAGCCAATGCGATCGAAGGTATTATTTCAGGTTCTTATCAGCAGTATGGTTTTGCTGGTAATACCGGTGGAATTTTTATTAACAGATTATTCCCTGATATTGCTACGGAAACCGTCGGTTTGATCCCAGGGCTTAAAACAGCTGCCCTTTTCGCTGATACATCTAATTTTACTGATGAACTGCAGTCGTTCTTCGCAAGGGTTAATTACAGCCTTCAAGATAAGTACCTCTTTACAGCAACTGTAAGAGCTGATGGTTCGTCTCGTTTTGGTGAGGATAATCAGTACGGTTACTTCCCTTCAGGGGCTTTTGCCTGGAAGATCAATGAAGAGGATTTCATAGGAGACAATGTATCAACCCTTAAACTACGTGTTGGTGTTGGTATTACTGGTAACCAAGAAGGTCTTGGATACGGTAACTTCGTAAGGAGAACTCGTTTTGGCGGTGGTGATGTGATTAGTGATGGAGGTGACATCAATATACCTGGCGCCACACCTGTTGCTTTCGCTAACCCGGATTTGAAATGGGAGGAAACACTTCAGTATACAGCTGGTATTGACTTCGGATTTAATAACGATCGTTTCTCTGGAAGCGTTGACGTCTACAGAAAAGAAACAACAGACTTATTATTCAGGGTATTCTCAGCTCAGCCAGCAGTTCAGCCATTTGTATTCTTGAACTTGCCGGACTCCGAGGTTGTTAACCAAGGATTTGAAGTTGCTCTTGCATACGATATCGTTCAGGGAGAGGATTTCAACTGGAACATGAGTGTTAATGCTGGATATAATGAAAATGAGATCGCGAAATTGACCGGACAATATGAGGCCGGTACAATTCGTGGACAGGGTCTGTCTCTGGCTTTCGCTCAGAAATTCCAGGAAGGACAGCCATTGTTCTCATACTTCTTGAGAGATTTCCAAGGGTTCGATCCTTCAACAGGACAACCGATCCAGGAGGATGTACAAAAATTTGTTGGAAAATCTGCGCTTCCAGATTGGACAGGTGGTCTTTCTACAACTGCTTCGTACAAAAATTGGACGCTGTCAGCATACTTTAACGGTATGTTCGGACATTATATATATAATAACACCGCTAATGCCTTCTTTACTGCAGGTGCATTCAGGGGTGGACGAAACGTACTTCCAGGTACGCTTACCAATGGTGAATCATTGGATGCGGCTGCTGAAGTATCAACACGATTCTTAGAAAGTGGAGATTTTGTAAGACTTCAGAATCTTTCCATTTCTTATGATGTGCCACTAAGTGGAGACGGTTGGTTTAAGAATTTAGTTCTTTCAGCAACAGGTCAAAACTTATTTGTAATTACAGACTATTCTGGATTGGATCCTGAAGTAAGTGTGTCACCGGGTGGAGGAGATCTATTAAATGGTCTACCTGTATTTGGAATTGATTATACTTCATTCCCTAATCCAAGAACATTTACTTTCGGATTAAACGCACAATTCTAAAAAAAATGAACATGAAAAGAACATTGAATTTTAATTTAAAAGTCCTAGCCTGTTTCTTGGCTATGGCATTCGTTTCCTGTACCAATCTTGAGATTGAAGCTACAGACTCGGTAATCGATACTGAAAGTGCTTCTGGTACTTTCCAGGGGGTTGCTGACGTTGATGCTGCTGTGCAGGATCTGTATAACAGCGTATATGGTCAACTTGGTGACCAGGCTAACTTCTTCGCGTTGAATGAAGTTGCTACCGATGAAACTCTTGTTCCTACTCGAGGAACAGACTGGGGTGACAACGGTATCTGGAGAACGCTTCATGCTCACACTTGGAGTCCTACTCACCAGTATATCCTTAATACCTGGAACAATTTGAACCAGAATGTATTCCGTGCTACTGAGATCATTGATCCTGCAAGTAGTGCATCTGCATTGAGGAAAGCAGAAGCTCAGTTCCTTAGGGCTTTTAGTATGTACTTTGTGCTTGATTTCTGGGGTATTGCTCCTTTCCGTGGAGTTAATGATGGTGCCGATGTTGATCCAACAGTATTGACATCTCAAGAAGCATATGATTTCATCATTACTGATCTTAACGAAGCAGCAGCTAATCTTCCTGTAATGGGGCCAAGTGCCGGTTTGAACCGCGCTTCCAGAGCAGCTGCTTACTTCTTAAAAGCAAAAGTAGTACTTAACAGTGAGCGCTATACAGGCGCTGCGCCTAATTATCAAATGGTAATTGATGCTGTTGATGCTATTGGTGCTGACGGATTTGCATTACAAGGCGGATATTTTGATTTGTTTAAAGAGGACGTTGATAACGAAACAATTTGGTGGGCCAGCACTTCAGTTGGTAACCGAATTTGGAACGGTATGCACTATAACATCGTAGCTCCTGATAATACAGGTGGTGGATGGAATGGATTTACAACGCTTGCCGAGTTCTATGACAAATTCGAAGGAGCGCCAAATTCAAATTATGTAGGTGACGGCCAGGAAGAAAGACGTGGATGGGTGCCAGATGCTGGTAACGCTGATGCTTCTAATCTTGGTATTGGATATGGATTCCTAATCGGACAAATGTATGATGTTAATGGTGCCCCATTAACCGATCGAGGTGGTAACCCTTTGGTGTTTTCTAAGTCATTACCTGGATTATCAGGTAATACTGAGGAAACCGGTGTAAGAATGATTAAATATCACCCTGTAAATGGGTCATTTGCAAACCACGAGATCGTATTCCGTTATGCCGATGCTCACTTGATGAAAGCAGAAGCTATGTTGAGAATGGGTGGTGATGCCACTGCAGATGTCAATACACTAAGAACACTAAGAGGAGCAACTCCACTTGGAAGTGTTTCAGAAAGCAATTTGCTGGATGAAAGAGGCCGGGAGCTTTGGTACGAATTCTGGAGAAGAAACGATTTATTGCGTTTCAACCAATATACTGCAGATTGGGAATTTAAAGATCCAAACTCAGTCGGCGATTTGAACAGGAGATTGTATCCTATTCCGATCAACGCCTTACTATCAAATCCGAATCTTGTACAAAACCCAGGATATTAATAATTTAATTTATAGTTTATTTGAAGCAGGTTATCTTTAAAAGATAACCTGTTTTTTTTTGCTATTATTAATACCTTTGTCACCCGATTTCACTTATGGTGAAATGGATTCTAATGATCGTGGATAAATAAGCATGGGGACTTTAATTCGGTCAATATTAAAATCTTATTCGAGTGCATTAATCCTTGGAGGACTTATTCTCTTAAGCCATTCCTGTAGGGATAACTCTTATAGATTCAGTTCTCTGTCTTCAAATAAAACGGGAGTAGAATTTATCAATCGGATACAGAATACCCCCGATTTAAATATCCTGAATTACCTTTATTTCTATAACGGCGCCGGTGTCGCCATAGCCGATTTTAACAATGACGGTCTTAACGATATCTATCTGGTGGCCAACCAGGACAGAGACAAGCTTTTTCTTAATCAAGGGAGTCTAGAGTTCCGGGATATTTCAGAAGCAGCCGGAATTAGCAATGCTAAGCCCTGGACAACAGGAGTCACGACGGTCGACATCAACAATGATGGCTGGCTGGATATCTACATCAGCAAAGTGGGAAATTTCAGATCGATCCGGGCCAGGAACATGCTTTATGTCAACCAAGGGCCTGATGAGAATAACATTCCTGTTTTTAAAGAAGCTGCTTCGTTATATGGTCTTGACTTCGTTGGATTTTCCACCCAGGCAGGATTCTTTGATTACGATCTTGATGGTGATCTCGATCTTTTCATGCTCAACCATTCGGTTTATCCCAACAGGAGTTACGGAAAGGGAACTGTGAGAGAAATACCAAATCCTTTGGCCGGAGACAAACTTTTAGAAAACAGAAATGGATATTACCATGATGTAAGTTCAAAAAGTGGAATATATCAAGGAAACATCGGTTATGGCCTGGGGCTGTCTTTTGGAGACATCAATTTAGACGGCTATCCCGATATCTATGTGGGTAACGACTTTTTTGAAAACGATTATCTCTATTTGAATAAGGGAGATGGTACCTTCGAGGAAGTCATCTCGACAAACCCGTCAGCCTTAGGGCATACCACCCATTACTCTATGGGAAATGATCTCGCCGATCTGAACAATGACGGGCTCATCGATGTCCTTTCGGTGGACATGCTTCCAGAAGACCTGAAAACTTATAAGACCTCTGCTCTCGAATACAATTACCCAATTTATCTCAATTACCTGAAAAATGGCTATGCTCCACAATACATTCAGAACACCTTGCATCTTAACAGGGGGAATGGCGTGTTTTCTGAAGTGGCTAACGTCAGTGGAATCTCTGCTTCCGAATGGTCCTGGAGCCCGCTTGTCGCAGACTACGACAATGATGGTCTTCAAGATATATTTATCACCAATGGAATTTTGGGCGCTACCAACGATATGGACTTTATTAATTTCGTAGCAAATGAAGCCATTCAACGGCAGATCGATTCCGGAATGACCGAAAAGGACCTGGATTTTATAAAGCAGCTTCCGGCAAAGCACACAAAGAACTATTTCTTTAGGAATACCGATGGTAGTCGGTTTGAAGACATGTCAGAGGAATGGGTAAAACCGAAGTTGTCCTATAGCAACGGGGCTGCTTATGCCGATCTTGACAACGATGGCGATCTGGATCTTATTGTGAACAATACCAACGAGCCAGCCCAAATACTTGAAAACCGCACTGATGAGATGGATGGCGTGCCGAACTTTTCTTCTGTTGTGCTCAATGGCCCAACAAACAACAAATATGGAATTGGAGCGCGGGTATGCCTGTGGTTCAATAATTCAACACTTTGTAAGGAGAATTACAGTACCAGGGGATATTTATCTGCTGTACCTCCCCGGCTTCATTTTGGTTTAGGGCCCGGATCAAAGATCGATTCGATACAGGTTTATTGGCCTGATGGAAGAAGTGAAGTCAAATATGACCCAGACGTAAATGGCATTATTGACTTTGATCATAAGAAAAGCAGTATGCTTTCAAAAACGAAGCATTCTGAAGGATCTGAAGACATTTTAGTTGAGAGCTTGATCAACTATAAGCATAACGATAATTCTACATTGGAATTTAATCGTGACCCCCTAATCCCATTTGCATCAACCAACACCGGGCCTGATCTCGCTGTGGCCGATGTTAACCAGGACGGCCTTGATGACCTGTTTGTTTGTGGTGGAAAGGGCCAGCCTTCTTCACTATTTATCCAGGACAATTCTGGCAAATTCACTTCAGCTCAGACAGAGCTGTTTGAGCAGGACGCACTAAATGAAGATACCGCTGCCAAGTTTGGCGATCTAAATGGTGATGGTTGGACCGATTTAGTCGTTGGTAGTGGAGGTAATGAGTTTAAAAATGGAAAAGCCATCCAACCGCGAATATATTGGAACAGAAATGGAAAATTTAAAAAGGATGATCAGGCATTCGTAGGTCTTGGGATAAATGTTTCGGATCTGGAGCTCTTTGATTTAAATTCGGATTCTAATTTGGACATCATTTTTGCGTCTGACTGCACAGATCTTGAATTCGGCAAAACACCTCAACAATACATCTTTAAGAATAATGGAAAAGAATTTTTTAAAGAAGCAACAAACGAAATTGTGCCTGATTATAGAACCATCGGAAATGTGAAAGACATCTTGCTCGCAGATGTGAATGAAGATGGCTCAAAAGACCTCATTGCTGTTGGGCATTGGATGCCTATATCTATTTTCATAAACAGAAATGGAATCTATGTTCTTGATAAAGAAAATGGCCTAACTCAAAGCGAGGGCTGGTGGAATACAGTCATTTGTCATGATCTGGATGGTGATGGCGATGAAGACCTGGTTGTTGGAAACTGGGGCCTGAATACGCGCCTATCTGCGGATCA
>CAJIBQ010000146.1_pt1 | contig 25066 bp, 19 predicted proteins | sample 9199391 | NCBI WGS metagenome assembly CAJIBQ01 (sample SAMEA7708309, study PRJEB35096) | sediment metagenome | biome: marine neritic benthic zone biome [ENVO:01000025]; feature: sediment [ENVO:00002007]; material: shallow marine sediment [ENVO:03000034] sea grass bed [ENVO_01000059] ... | reverse complement strand
GTCCATTTTCATTGCTCGGCATATTAACCGCCTGAGTGGCTACAGGTGGTGTAGACTGATCCGCCTGGGATTCGCTCCTGGTTGTCAGGAAAGTAAAATCAGTACAATGGATCTCAGTCGAATAACGATCATTGCCTTTATCATCCTGCCATTTTCGTGTTTTGATCCGGCCTTCTATATAAACCCGGTCTCCCTTTTTCAGGTATTTTTCACAAATTTCGGCTGCTTTATTCCTTACCACAATATTGTGCCATTCTGTGTTGGTTACACGCTCATTGGTTTGTCTGTTGGTATAGGTTTCGTTCGTTGCTAGCGGAAATCTTCCAACACAGTTCTTATCGTCAAAATAATGAAGTTTCACCTCATCTCCCAAGTGACCGATTAGCATTACCTTATTCAGAGTTCCAGACATAAATTCTTATTGGTTTAATGTATTATTAATTAGCTCAAGTTACTTTAAAATTTACTAAAAATATCATCATTATTCCTTAAAATCTGAAGTCATCCAAAAAATTAGCAATCAGTTTCGGAACCGGATATTTTTGAAGCTCAGACACCTCTACATTAAGGGTTTTACCATCAGGAATCTGGGCAATCCAAAATCGAGTATGAATGTGCTGATGAGAAAGTTTATGAATGATCTCGGTTTCATTATAAAGATAGATCTGTTCCACATCATTCGAAATCTCATCTATCAATTTCCGATTCGCTAATAAAGTCTCAATTTCAAGTCCATTTTCTGATTCAATTAACGGAAATTCGTATAAATTCTTCCATATATCATTTTTCGATCGCCTTAACAACCTGGTTCTTCCGCTTTCCGAAACGGGTACAACGTAGTTGAAATAGCGTTTTCTTATTCTTGTTTTGCCTTTTTTCACGGGAAATGAATGCACTGCATCTTTATCAAGTGCTAAACAGGATGATCCAAGCGGACAGGTCATGCAATCCGGATTCTTTGGTTTGCATTGCCTTGCACCGAATTCCATGATGGCCTGGTTATAGTCGCCAACGTCTTTGATCGGTAAAAGTCCTTGTGCCAGCTCTTTGAATTCGATTTTACCTTTTGTTGAGTCTATGGCTGTATCAATGCCGAAATAACGCGATAAAAATCGATATACGTTGCCATCAACAACGGCTGTCCCTTCATCCGAACAAATTGAGGCAATTGCGCTTGCTGTATAGTCTCCAATGCCTTTAAGTTTGATCAATTGCTCATAATTGACCGGAAATTGACCATTAAGATCTTCAGTAACGATTTTCGCTGTTTGGTATAGGTTCCTGGCCCTTGAATAATACCCTAACCCTTGCCATAATTTTAACACCTCTTCCTCGCTTGCATTGGCCAGGTCTTGGACTGTTGGATAGGCAGACACAAAGGCCTGATAGTACGGCAGGCCTTGATTTATCTGAGTTTGTTGGAGAATTATTTCGGACAGCCAGATCTTATAAGGGTCCTTGGTATTTCGCCAGGGCAGATCCCTTTTGTTCACCCAATACCAATTTAATAGTACCGTACTTAATTTCTTATTCATGGTCCGTAATACGCAAAAATACACGTTTATAAGCTTAAATTTTAGCAATTTAGGTTTGAATAATTGAATTTAAAATAATTATATTTGCATCCCTTACAATTAATAGTAACCCTAAAAACAATTACAATGACTAAAGCCGATTTAGTATCGAAAATTTCTGAGAAATTGGGTATGGAGAAAGGTGACGTTCAAGCCACGGTTGAATCTTTTATGGACGAAGTTAAAAATTCATTAGAAAGTGGTGACAACGTTTATTTGAGAGGATTTGGAAGCTTCATAATCAAAAAAAGAGCTGAAAAAACCGGAAGAAACATTTCGAAGAATACGACCATTAAGATTCCTGCCCACAATATACCTGCATTTAAACCTGCAAAAGTTTTTGTTGAAGGCGTAAAATCTAATGTGGAAGTAAAGTAGATACTACGAATAGAATTAATCCAAAAGGAACACATTTATGCCAAGTGGTAAAAAACGAAAACGACACAAGGTAGCAACGCATAAGCGAAAAAAAAGAAGACGAGCTAATCGTCACAAGAAGAAATAAAATTGGGGAAAGTAGTTATTTCTAACTACTTTTTCTCTTTTATGACAGTACGTTCTTTGACACCAAATTCAAGAAGCAACTTCCTTCGGTTGTCTACTGAATTTATCGGATATAAAATCCTGTGAAAATTTATAATCCATCTATTCCATATCCTATATGGAATGGATTAAAATTAACTATATGAATAAAGAATTAATTATTCGTTCTGGTTCAAATAATGTTGATTTTGCCCTTTTAAAAGATGGAAAATTAATCGAATTGCAAAGGGATGAAGACGACAATAAATTTGCGGTCGGTGATATTTATATCGCCAGGATAAAAAAGACCGTACCCGGCCTAAACGCCGCCTTCGTAAATGTTGGCTACGAGAAGGATGCTTTCCTTCACTATCATGATTTAGGCCCTAAATTGTCTAGCCTTTTAAAATTTGTTAAACGTGTAAGCACAGGTAAGCTTAGAGATTATTCTCTAAAGAATTTCCCATTTGAAAAAGATATTAATAAGGACGGAACTATTAATCATGTCCTTAAATCAAATCAATCTGTTCTCGTACAGATCGTTAAAGAGCCAATTTCAACCAAAGGCCCAAGGATAAGTTCAGAAATATCCATTGCGGGCAGGTATCTGGTTCTGGTTCCTTTCTCCGACAGAATATCGATCTCACAAAAGATCGAAAGTAGAGAGGAGAAAAGCCGATTAAAACGATTGGTGAAGAGCATCGCTCCGAAAGGATTCGGTGTGATCGTCCGTACGGTAGCAGAGGGCAAAAAAGTAGCTGAACTGGACCAAGACTTACAAAACTTGTACAACCGTTGGGTTGCCATGTGTAAGAAGCTACATCGAGCGCGTCATCCAAGTAAAGTGCTTGGAGAAATGAACAAAGCGTCCTCAATTTTGAGAGACATATTCAACGATTCATTTTCTTCAATCATGGTAGATGACGAAGCGCTCTTTTTTAAAATTAAAGATTATGTGCAAGAGATTGCACCCAAGAAAGAATCAATTGTAAAGTTGTATCAGTCGAAAATCCCGATCTTCGAAAAGTTTGGGATCGAACGGCAGATCAAGACGTCCTTCGGGAGAACGGTTTCAACCGCCAAAGGTGCCTATTTAGTTATCGAGCATACCGAGGCCCTTCATGTTATCGACGTGAATAGTGGCAACCGTTCAAATAAGGCCAAAAGTCAAGAAGACACGGCACTTGAAGTCAACTTGATCGCAGCAACAGAGATCGCGCGACAATTACAATTACGCGATATGGGCGGAATTATTGTGATCGATTTTATCGATATGGTAAGGGCCGAGAACAGAAAGAAGCTGTTCAATCATTTCAGAAATGAAATGAAAGATGACCGCGCCAAGCACAAGATCCTGCCTCCAAGTAAATTTGGATTGATACAAATGACCAGGCAACGCGTAAGACCTGAAATGCTGATCGATACCACGGAAGAACATCCAAATGGTTTGAACGGCAAAGAGGTTGAAGCACCTATCGTTCTTGTTGAAAAGATCAAGCACGAACTGGATCAGATTTACAAAAAAGGCTATAAAAAGGTGACATTGAATACGCACCCATTTATAGCAGCCTTTCTGACGAAAGGATTTCCATCAATACGTTCGAAATGGTATTTCGAACATAAGAAATGGGTTAAAGTTCTACCAAGAGATGCTTACACGTATCTGGAGTACCACTTTAAAGATAAAAGTGGGAATACCATTAAAGTATAAACGAAGCCTTGCTCATTCCGAGCAGGGCTTTTTTTATGGCGCAGGATTTGGTATCGCAGCATGGATGGCATTGATTTCCGCAATAATCCCTTCGCTGAGTCTGACGTTTATACTATCTATATTCTCCTTCAATTGTTCCAGGGTTGTTGCACCAATGATATTGGCTGTAACAAATGGCTGCTTTGTTACGAATGCCAGTGACATCTGAGCAAGGCTCATTCCATACTTTCTGGCAAGTTCAAGATATTGGCTGGTGGCCTCCGTAGACTGCTCACTGCTATATCTTGAAAACCGTGGGAATAACTTTAACCTCGAATTTGGTGCTTCCTTGCCTTCCACATACTTACCTGAAAGCACGCCAAATGCCATGGGTGAGTAAGCCAAAAGCCCAATATTCTCGCGCAAGGACACCTCGGCAAGGTCACCCTCAAATGTGCGATTCAGCATGGAATAAGAATTCTGGATCGTTATCATTCTCGGCAATTCATACTTCTCAGATTCTTCAAGGTATCGCATGGTACCCCAGGCCTTTTCGTTGGAAAGCCCAACAAATCGTATTCTTCCGTCCCTGATCTCCTTATCCAGGGCTTCAAGTATAGACTTGAAATTGTCCTGCCAGGGATCATTGTGATTGTGCTGATAATCCCGCTGTCCGAAAGTATTGGTCGCCCTTTCCGGCCAGTGTAATTGAAAAAGGTCAATATAATCTGTTTGAAGCCTGTTCAGTTCCTTGTCAATGGCTTCCTTTATGGAATTCCCCCTAAACCCGGTCTTGCGAATATGAGCTGTATAATCACCAGGACCGGCGATCTTGGAAGCGATGACCAATTTATCCCGGTTTCCTCTTTTTTTAAGCCAGGTACCAATGATCTCACTTGTTCTGCCTTGGGTTTCAGCAGTTGCAGGCACAGGATAAAGTTCGGCGGTGTCAATGAAGTTTATTCCCCGATCAACGGCATAATCCAATTGTTCATGGCCTTCTGCCTCTGTATTTTGATTACCCCATGTCATGGAGCCCAAGCAGATCCTACTAACCTCAACCTGGGTGCTGGGAAGAAGATTATATTCCATTAAATTTCGTTCAGCAGCTTGGTGATCTCATCAAGTTTGGGTGTAAGGATCACTTCGATCCTTCTGTTCTTAGCCCGGCCGTCAGAGCTTGAATTGGTAGCTACAGGAGCATATTCACCGCGACCGGCTGCAGTAAGATTTTCAGCATTTATAGCCGAATTTTCGCGAAGTATCTTAACAATAGCTGTAGCCCGTTTTGTAGAAAGGTCCCAGTTGCCCTTCAATTGGCCACTTCCTGAATAGGGTACATTGTCCGTATGGCCTTCAATTAAGATCGAAATGTCCGGATTCTCGGCCAAAACAGCACCCAATTGTTCCACGGCTTGTCGGCCTTCTGTTCCAACAGCCCAACTTCCTGAGCCGAACAGCAATTTATTTTCCATGGACACATAGACCTTCCCATCTCGCTGTTCAACTGTCAAGCCCTTGCCTTCAAAGTCGGTTAGTGCCCTTGAAATGGCGTTCTTTAAATCGGCCATGGCTGCATCCTTAGCAGCTATCAAATTCTCCAGCTCCGAAACCCGGTTTGAACGGCTTTCCAATTCCTTTTTCAGTTTTTCCAAACGTGCATTTTCAGCTACTAGTGCTTGTTCCTTGGCTTCCAATTGAGCAAGCAACTCCCTATTCCTTTGAACATTCTCGGCAATGGCTTCAGAGCTGTTCTTTTCAAGAGCATCATACGAATCCTTCAAATTGTCATACTGCGACTGAAGGCCATTGAGTTCGTTCTGCAACAGGTTTCTGCTAGTCTCAACCTCGTCGTAGGTTCTTTGCAAATCGGCAAGTTCATTTTCGGCTTTGTTCTTCGCCTTGCGGAGTACATCATTTTCCTCGTTCAACTTTTTATTCTCGCGTTTAAGCACGGCATATTTGTCTTCCAGGTCCTTATAAACCTTTGGAGAGACACATGAGAACAGGAAAGTTCCAAATACGGCTATTAATACAATCTTTTTCATTTTCGAATTAATTAATCAATTTCTACTAATACTGGGCAATGATCGCTATGGTAAGCTTCTGTGAGTATAGCGGCCCGTTTTAATCTATACTCAAGAGGATTGGCTACCATAGCATAATCCAAACGCCAGCCCTTATTATTTGCTCTTGCGTTGGCACGATAACTCCACCAGCTGTAATTATGAGGTTCTTTATTAAAGTGCCTGAACGAATCGATAAATCCACTATCTATAAAGTTCCCGATCCATTCTCGTTCAACCGGTAAAAAGCCGGAGACATTCTTATTCCTTACCGGATCGTGAATGTCCATTGCCTGATGGCAAATGTTATAGTCACCACAGATCACCAGGTTTGGCTTTGAAGTTTTCAGATCATCGACATAATCCTGGAACATATCCATATATTCCAATTTGTGATCCAGCCTGGCTATATTGGTTCCTGAAGGAATGTATAAGCTCATAATCGAAAGATCACCGAAATCCACCCTGAGGTTTCGCCCCTCGAAATCCATGGATTCTATTCCGGTTCCATATTCCACATGATCTGGTTCCGACTTAGCCAGTACGGCAACGCCACTATAGCCTTTTTTTTGTGCACTGAACCAATAATGATGATGATACCCGGCCTTTTCAAACTCAGAGAGCTCCAGTTGCTCCTTTAACGCTTTTATTTCTTGTAAACAAATTACGTCGGGGTTGGCGGCTTTTAACCATTCGATAAATCCCTTGTTCATCGCGGCACGTACGCCGTTTACGTTATAGGAGATTATTTTCACGGAATATACTCTGAATTTCAGCTAAAATAAATAATGCGTTACTTTTACACCATAATATTAGAACTGTTTTAACGAAAACTATTAACAAAATATTTCACAGGGTTTTCAGTTTATGTCTTAGATGAAATATAAGGCTGTAATTCTTCTCTTTTTGCTGTGTTCGGCGGCTTCTGCCCAGGACGTATTATCGAATTTCAGAACGATTAAAGTGGCCGTAGCAGATTCGATACTGATCGACAGCGTGAGCATCAATCCGAATCGGTTTACATTAAGAACAAAATCCGGTGTTCGTCTTGACTCCACTTTTTATGAAATAGATTTTGCCAGGGCCGTGCTCATACTCAAAAAAACAGTCCCTTCAGATTCAGTTGAGATCGATTATCTTAGGTATCCTAATTTCCTCACCAGAACATATCGGCTTCTCGATCCAAACATTATCGTAGAGGATACCAAAGACCTGGATAAGTTGCTTCAGATCTCACAATCGAACAGGGAAGACAGGTTCAAACCCTTTGATGGACTTACAACCTCTGGGAGTATATCAAGGGGAGTCACCATTGGAAATAACCAGAATTCTGTACTCAACAGTGAACTGGATCTTCAGATATCGGGAAAACTGAATGACAAGGTTTCTTTAAGAGCCTCGATCCAGGATGCCAACATTCCATTACAAGAAAGTGGCTATTCCCAGCGTTTGGATGAATTTGATCAGGTGTTTATAGAGATCTTCAGCGATAAATGGGGCATTAGGGCCGGTGATATCGATCTATTGAACAACGACTCCTACTATGCACGATTCTCAAAACGGGTTCAGGGGCTTTCGGTAAATACCAGGTTGGACCATCCGGAATCAAAGACAAACATATTCGCCTCTGGTGCCCTGGTACGTGGCCAGTTCGCCAGGAGCCAGTTCACAGCCCAGGAGGGCAACCAAGGCCCTTATAAGTTAAGGGGTAATAATGGCGAACTGTTCGTGCTCATCGTTTCGGGCAGTGAATCTGTCTATGTGAATGGCGTACTCATCGAACGCGGTGAAAACAAGGATTATATAATAGATTACAATGCCGGTGAGATCATCTTCAATTCAACGTACCCCATGACCTCAGAAATGCGCATCACGGTCGACTACCAATTCAGCGATAGAAATTACTCAAGATTCGTAGGTTATGGCGGTGCGCGATATGAAAGTGAAAAGCTAATCCTGGGTACGGCTTTTTATAACGAGAACGATGCCAAGAATCAACCCCTGCAACAAAACCTGTCGTCTGAACAGGCCCAGATCCTCGCAGATGCCGGAGACGATATAAGCCAAATGGTAGCACCTTCTGCAGTTCCGGAAGCTTTCAATGAAAATCGTATCCTTTATCGGAAAGAATTGATAAATGGTGTTGAGGCCTTTGTTTTTTCAAATGATCCCAATGATGAATTGTTCAGCGTGAACTTTTCATTTGTCGGTGAAAATCTGGGTAACTATATCGTAAGCAGCACCAATGCCATTGCCACCATATTTGAGTATGTAGAGCCAATAAGTGGTGTTCCTCAAGGGTCCTATGAACCAATCGTTCAGCTTATAGCACCAACGAAGCTACAAATGCTTGTGGTCAATGGCCTTTATAAGCCTTCGGAAAAAACCAACATTCAATTTGAATTGACCGGCAGCAATAATGACCTCAACCTCTTTTCCAAACTTGATGATTTGGATAATAACGGATTTGCGGCAAAACTTAAATATGAGCAATCCATTGTTCAACGCGATAGTAGTTGGAACGTGAATGCTATGATTAATGCCGACTATATCGATACCAACTTCACAACAATAGAACGGCTATATAATGCTGAATTCAACCGTGACTGGAATTTGATCGATCCTGAGGGCGATCAACTGTTGTTCTATGGTGGAATCAATCTATCTCATCCCACTAAAGGCCTGGCAAATTACACCTACGAGCGTCTTGACTTTTCGGAGAATTTCAATGGTAACCGCCATGTAGTCTTTGGCAATCTGAATTTGGGAAATTGGTTGATACATTCGAATTCGAGTTATCTGAAGGCCGAATCGGATATGAGCAATTCAACATTTTCACGTTCATTCAACAGGTTGGTTTATTCGAATAAAAACAAATGGGTTGGAGGTAAATTGGCGATAGAAGATAATGAACAACGCAACAAACAGACCGACTCCCTGACACCGCTGAGCCAACGTTTTAGTTCTTATGAATTGTTTACCGGGATTGGAGACAGTACAGGGGTGTTCGTAGAAATAGGATATAAAAACCGGATCAACGACAGTCTGAGATTAAATGCTGTTGAGCGTGTGAACAGATCGAATACCTACTACTTAAAATCAAGGTTGGTCAAAAACCAAAACACCAACCTATTGCTTTATGTGAATTACCGAACACTAAAAAATGAGATCGATGAAACCGATGATGAACGCTCTTTGAATTCCAGGTTACAGTATAACCAGAACATGTTCAAAAAGCTGGTTCAATTGAACACCATATACGAAACGAATTCAGGGACCTTGCCCCAACAGGAGTTTACGTATGTTGAAGTTGAACCCGGTCAGGGAGCATATACCTGGATCGATTATAATGGCAATGGTGTTCAGGAGTTAGAAGAATTCGAGATCGCACAATTTCAGGACCAGGGTTCATACATACGCGTGCTTCTTCCAAATCGTGTTTTTATTAAAACCCATCAGAACAGGCTGAGTCAGACCTTGACCATAAACCCCCAACTGCTTACAAAACAGGGGGAATCTGAAGATCCATTCTGGAGAAAACTATATAATCAAACCTCTTATCTCATCGACCGTAAATTGAGGAGAGAAGGAGATAATTTCGATCTTAACCCGTTTAGAAGCAACCCGGAAGACGAGTTGGGACTTCAACTTAATTTCCGGAATACGTTATTCTTTAATCGTGGCAAACAGAATTATACCACCTCCTATACCTATTTGTCCAACCAGTTTAAAAATGTGCTTTCGGTTGGTTTTATCAAGAACAGTTTAAGGAGTCATCAATTTGAGTTCAACCATAAGATCAAAAGCACCTGGTTGATAACCATAAATTCGGCCATTGATGAAAACAAAAGCGAAAGCGAGAATTTCCCGACCAAAAATTACGAGTTGGATGAATTCCGAATCAATCCCAAATTGTCTTATCTCTTGAACGACAATGTTCGATTTGATGTGTTTTACCAGTTTTCAAACAAGGAGAACCAAATCGGGAATTTAGAGGAATTGCAACAGCAGAAATTTGGGGTTGCCTTTACATTGACGAAAAACAGGAATGCAGCCGTTAGCGGTGAGCTGAGCTACTTCTCTAATGATTTCGCCGGTGATCCAAATTCTCCGGTAGGCTATGAAATGATGGCAGGACTGCAGCCTGGCAGTAATTTTACCTGGAACCTGATTGCTCAACAAAAGATAACGAAGTTCCTTGATTTGAACCTCAATTATTTTGGAAGAAAGACCGAAACCAGCAAAGCCATTCATACCGGAAGCGTGCAATTGAGAGCATACTTCTAAAATTCGCTTTAGGCACATTTTTTGTACCTTCAACAATATCAATACATTAACTATGAACTATATAGCTTCGATAATTTTTACTTCCCTGCTTCTAATGACATCTGGCTGCAATAGTAGCAAGGAGGCCGCCACAGATAAAGGCGAAACCGACGAAGTGGTAAGTGAGACAAACCAAACTAAAACTATTGAGCAGGATATGAGCGCGGAACTTTTAAAGCAAGGATATATTGAAGGAATTGTTCAATACCGTGAGAAGAGTTCTTGCCCCTATATAATAGTGAGAGAAGAAACCGGTGAAAAATTCGATCCCATCAATCTTGAGAATGAGAAGTATATCTCTTTTAGAAATAATGGTGAAAAGATCTTATTCAAATTCCGAAGATTAAGAATGATGAATCGCTGTGATGAGGCATCACCTATTGAACTGGAAGATGTTAAATCCATGAAATAAAAAACCCAAAACGAAAGTTTCGGGTTTTGTACATTGAATTTTTATTTCTCTATCGGACTACTATCCGTTGAGTATTACTTCTAATTCCATCACCAATCCTTACAAAATACACTCCGGCGGCCATATATGACATATTCAATCTATGCTCATAACCGCTGCCCGATTCATTCTCCAGTGTGCTGTAATAGATCGTCTGCCCAAGGGTGTTATATACCCGAAAGCCTAAGCGCTCCGTAATGGAACTCGTTGGTAGCTTAACCAGGAAGTGATTATTCTCTTCATAAATAATTGTCAGCCCGTCCTCAACCAATGGATCATCAATCGATAAGTTGGGATCAGGACAAAGCTCAAGTGTCCAGTAATTAAGGGTACCGCCATCCTGGTTTGCGTTATCTGTAATTCGCAGTGTCCAGTCGCCAATAGAGTTTAAGGTGTCGAATGCTGCCAAAGATCCTGGCGAAGGTTGGAAGGTCCCCGTAAACGGAGGAGAACCAGATGTAATTGGAATTCCAGCCTCATCATCGAAAGTAGTATCGGTATAATTATCGCCACTAGCACCTATCTGATCTGCTAGTGTAACCGAAGGGGTTCCCCCGGGTCCTACTAATTCTATTGTCATATCCCCGTCCCAGGTATGATCTACATTTATAGTGACGTTGGCATCATCAATAACAAAATCATTGGTAAAAGTTATCACCGAATTGGTGACATCACCGAAATCGGGCCCGACAGGCATAGAAGTGCTATTGGTTTGAGCATCGCATGCCGTATTTTCCACAACCGTAGCAGCCATGTTGTTCCCATTATTCTGATCACCGGCCAATAAGGTCGATGATGTGAAATTATAGCTTCCAATAGTGGATAGATCGGCTGTTGCCGTAAATGTAAACGGTACAGTTCCACCAGCCGGTACATTGACTCCAACAGTTTCTACAACCGGAGTTCCGCCATCTATTATATAGTTCACGTCAAATCCGGTCTGGTCTGCTGTTCCAAAGTTTTCGATCGTAACAGTCACTGTTTCATTACCCAAACTATAGCCAGAGACCGGTGAGGTGAAAGCCGTTACCCCGACATCATTATCGGAAAGGCTTGTTACGTTTTGAGTTGTACAGTCATTACCATTATCTTCATCACCGCCTAAGACAGTGCAGGACGTAATGGAATAGGTTGTGCCCTGTGAAGAAAGATCTGCAGTTGTAGCAAAAGAAAAAGACGCTGAGTCGCATGCGGCGATACTTCCGACAAAGGATTCGGTTATAATTGACCCTCCGTCTATCTGGTAAGTTACATCAAATCCGGATGCAGCATTTGAACCAAAATTGGTAACAGTAACCATAATGGTCTCGTTGGCTCCTAAGGCTCCATCTGTTGGTGCATCTATACTGGTTACTCCAACATCATCTGCTGGATTGTCAATATCAAATACACCTACCACATTACTACGATTTGGTGTGAAGATCTCGTTAACAAACCAGAATGTATCATCATCTGTAGGGTCAACTGTTAAGTGAGAATAATCTGCATAGCGCAAACTCGGATTTATCCCTGTACTGGTTTGAATAAGAACCGGGTCTATGTTCATGATTCCTGTGCCTGACTGACATGTAGTCTGACCAGTATATCGTGTGGAGATCAATTCGCCACCCGGAGAAGAGCCCATGGATGTAAAGCCCAAAGCAATATTGCCATCGGCATCCATAGCTATACTTCCATTCCAGGCATGTTTTCCATCAGGATCAACAAAAGTTCCTTGCTGATATAGCGTCCAGGGTTGTCCATCACCCGTTTGTCGCAATTCATACCAACGGATACCTGCTTGTTCCGATCCGCTTCCCTCATCTACTACATGACTAAATACGGCCGAGTTATATGTTCCAAATTTTCGAAACTGAGCCACATTGGCAATTAAAGCTTGCAAAGCGTCGATATCCGGACCTCCGGTTGGCTGGGTCAAATTGTCAAAATTTCCTCCATCAAAAACACCATTAAAAGAGGCCACCGGAAATTCGGTTGGTGCGGAGATCATAGAATTTACAGGAACAGCCCAATCTATATCCAAATTCCAAAGTTTGAAATGGTCATTACCTGGGGCTACGCCGGGATAGGCATCATCCTGTTGATAAACTATAGTTGCACCTCCTGTTGTAGGAAGATTATCATCCGTTACATGAAATACCTGCGGACTGTAAAAGCCTCCAACAGGTCCTAAAAAGCCGGGTAAGTTAAATGCCTGGATGGTAGAAGGCAGACCATTTAACATTTGATCTCTTTCTATAGCAAATATCTGGCCTGTTCCACCACTGATATTGGCTGTTACATAATATCCATCTCGCCAGACTGAAAATTTGGTATAGTCCGGAAAAGCACCTGTACTAAAATCGGTGGATGAGTAGACATGCCAGCCATCATTAACAGGATCATTAGTTTGAGAAACCGCCACTTCAAAACCATTTGGTGAATCGGCAAATTGTGTGATCACATAACGGTCGGCTGCACCATCATAAAAAACGATCGGGTCGCCAATGGTTGATCCAAAGATAGTAGCGAGAGAAGCCGCAGGAGAAGCTACAGTGCCATCTTTATTCCAAATTCCGAAGGCTAAATTCCATGCAGCAACATAAAAATCTAAACCTACCGCGCCCGTGGGATCACTTGGAGTAGAAGTTGATGTTGTGGTTGTAAAAACCAAACTAGGCATTTTACCAGGAATGGTTTTAGCTTCCTTTTGGTTTTGGGCTAAGGGATCTGGTCCTGTTGATCCTTTACCTGGAATTATTTCAACGCCATGTCTTAAGCGTTTATTGATTTCTTTTCCAGCATTTTCTGCATCGGCAGGAATGAAGGTTCCATTTTTAATCTGTTCGGTAATACTGGGTACAAATTTATAATTTAAAGTACCCGTTGCAATCGCTCTTTGTGGTTCAATTTTGTCAGTTTGAGCAAATGTAACTTGTGTGATTAGGGCAAAACAGAAAAATAAGGCAGGGAGTAGTCTTGATTTCATTTTGCATTTACGTTTAGTTCTATTGTTTGTTGGTCTGAATTAAGAGTCTTAAATGTAATATAAATTTCCAGAAAAATTAAGGAAAAGGCCAAATATTAGATGAACTGCAAAGGCATAATTTTGCCTATTCTCAGGGCGAAAATGGTAAATGTTAAAAAATATATTTGGGTTCTATTCCATTTGGGATAACCAGGTGCTGAAATCGCAGGACTTGACAATCAGGTCTTTAAGTTCGGAAATAGGAATGCGATCCTGTTGCATGGAATCCCGGTGTCTCAAGGTAACGGTATTGTCTTCTAAGGTATCATGGTCTACGGTTATACAGAACGGCGTTCCGGCAGCATCTTGGCGCCTGTATCGGCGTCCAATTGCATCTTTTTCATCGTATATCACATTAAATGCCCATTTCAGATCCTTAACAATATCATGAGCAATTTCAGGCAGTCCATCCTTCTTAACCAAAGGCAGTACAGCTGCTTTGGTTGGAGCTAAAACCGCAGGCAATCTCAACACCACACGCGAACTGCCATCTTCCAATTGTTCGTCTTGTAAGGAATTTGAAAAAACAGCCAGAAACATGCGGTCCAATCCAATGGAAGTTTCAAGTACGTACGGCACATAACTTTTATTTTCCTCTGGATCGAAGTATTGCAGTTTTTTACCTGTGTATTCTTCATGCTGTGCAAGATCGAAGTCTGTTCGGGAATGAATGCCTTCCAATTCCTTAAAACCGAATGGGAAATTAAACTCAATATCACTGGCGGCATCGGCATAATGGGCTAGTTTTTCGTGATCATGGAAACGGTAGTTCTCCTCACCAAGACCAAGGGACAAATGCCATTTAAGGCGGTTTTCTTTCCAATACTCATACCACTCTTTCTGGGTGCCCGGTTTGATGAAATACTGCATCTCCATCTGTTCGAATTCACGCATCCTGAAGATGAATTGCCGGGCTACGATTTCATTCCGAAAGGCTTTTCCGGTCTGTGCAATACCAAATGGTATCTTCATTCTTCCGGATTTCTGAACATTCAGAAAATTCACGAAAATCCCTTGTGCGGTCTCCGGACGAAGATACAGGTCCATTGCCGATTCGGCAGAAGCTCCCAACTTGGTTCCAAACATCAAATTGAACTGTTTGACATCTGTCCAGTTCCGGCTGCCTGAAACCGGGCAGGCAATCTCCAATTCCTCGATCAATGCCTTCACATCTTTGAGATCTTCATTTTCAAGTGATTTTGCAAGACGCGCAAGAATGGTTTTAGAATTTTCCCGGTATTTCAGAACACGCGGATTTGTGGTAACAAACTGTTCTTGATCAAAAGCATCACCAAATCGCTTGGCTGCTTTCTGAATTTCCTTATTTGCTTTCGTTTCTAATTTCGCAACATAGTCTTCGATAAGCACATCTGCGCGGTAGCGTTTCTTTGAATCTTTATTGTCAATCAGGGGATCGTTAAACGCATCGACGTGCCCGGATGCCTTCCAGGTTGTTGGATGCATAAATATGGCTGCATCTATTCCAACAATATTCTCGTGCATTTGTACCATAGCCTTCCACCAGTATTCGCGAATGTTATTTTTTAATTCCACGCCGTTCTGGCCATAGTCGTAAACGGCACTTAAGCCATCATATATCTCGCTGCTTTGAAAGACATATCCATACTCCTTCGCGTGAGAGATTACCTTCTTAAACTGATCCTCCTTATTTGCCATGCTGCAAAAATAAAAAACCGCCCCAAACAAATGGGACGGTAATTCAAAATTTATTTATTGGATTAATTGAGTTCTATCTGCGTCTTACCAAGTATTTGCTCATCTTCAAAAACACTTACGTGGTAAACTCCTTTCTTAAAGGACTCTATGTTGGGTATTAAGGTACAGATCTCTTCAGCTCTGTTTGTATAGTTAACTTCAATATCACTGCTGTATATAAGTGATAAATTTCCAAATTCAACGGCGCCTTTATCATTGATCACATTATTGTCCGGGCCCAGGATCTGAATGAACAGTGTTCGTTTTCCCTGTTCGGTCAATCGGTTCTCAGCAATCACAAAACAAACTTCGAACAGATTGGCGAATTTAGCTCTTTGAGTTTCCAAAAGCTCCTTAGTTCCTTTCTGTCGGAATACTTTTGTTCTGAACGAATTAGCCGAAAGCCTCGCGCCTTCGGATAATGCCTCGGCAAGTTCAGCATTCTCGCGCTCCAGGGCAGCATTCAAGCGAGCTGTTCTGTTCAATCGCTTTTGCATTACAGCCTTTTCCTTCTCGATCGCATCTAACGCTCTTGTCAATGAATCGGACTTCAGAATTACATTCTGTCGTTTCAGGAACATCAATTCAGCTTTTAGCTGTGACAGCACAGATAGGTTTGCATTCAATTGACTAAGTGAATCAAATGCAACTCTAGCTCTTGAGCTGAGGCTATTAAACTGAGATTTAAGGGATTGGTTTTCGGAACCCAACTCTTCATAGAGCTCTATGAATTCGCCGAGTTCTTGCTGCAGTAGCTTCTTTTCTTGAACCAGGTACTTCGAATCGGACCTGATGTCTTTATAACCTGAGAATCCGTAAGCAGCGATAGCCAAAATGGCTACAATCAATGTTCCTATAGTAAGTCTGTAGTTAAAAAATCTTGTATTAACTAGCATCTTTAACTAAAGGGATGAATTAATTAATTATACGAGCGAAAATATATATTAAGTTTGTGTTGAATAATTTTATTCGACCAAATGGTAAAAAATTTGTTTAACCTGTTTTTTCCGGATTTGTGTTTGTCGTGTCAGGATAAACTTTCGGATAATGAAATTGATTTTTGTTCTGGTTGCAGGCATGAATTTCCTTTGACCAAATTCCACTTTTACAGGGATAACAGTATTAATAAAATATTTAAAGGCAGAGTTGCCCTGGCAGAAGCTACTGCCCTTTTCAGATTTAAGAAAAGTGGATTGGTTCAACAGCTCCTTCATAATCTAAAGTACCGAGGCCATGAGCGAATCAGCGCTGTGTTGGGCCGGTGGTTGGGGCCTGAACTCAGGTCCTGTAATCAATTCAGCTCGGTTGATGCAGTAATTCCTGTGCCGCTTCATCGAAAAAAACTAAAGCAAAGAGGTTATAACCAGGTTTCAGGCTTTGGAAGAGAAATTGCAAAGGCCCTGGAAATCGATTACCTGGAAGATGTCCTGATAAAATATGAGGCCACGGCAACTCAGGTATTTAAAAAACGATTTGCCCGATGGCAACATAAGGAAACCGAGTTCAGATTGATCAATCCCTCAAAAATTGCAGGCAGACATTTGCTTTTGGTAGATGATTTAATAACAACTGGTGCTACTGTTGAGGCCTGTTCCAATGTGTTGCTATCAGGGGAGCCAGATAAAATAAGTGTTGCTTCAATGGCAATTGCAGATTGAGTTTTGCGTTTGCTTAATTATGTTGCTACCTTGCGCAAAAATTCGCAGATGAGATTTAAAATACTTCACTTAATTGCAGTGCTGGCATGCGCCTTCTCAATCTCATCTTGTGCCAATCGCGGTAATCCATCAGGGGGTGAAAAAGATACAACACCACCCGTTATAACAAAATCAGAACCCGAGAATTTCAATACGAATTTCACTGCTACTGAAATAGAGATCAGTTTTGATGAATATATCAAGGTCAAGGATCTGCAGAAGAATCTGATCGTCTCCCCTCCAATGGATCCGGCCCCGGTTATCACACCACTTGGTTCGGCCAGTAAGCGTATCAATATCAAAATTTACGATACACTTGCCCCGAACACAACCTATGCCTTTAACTTTGGAGAAAGCATTGTGGATAACAACGAAGAGAACCCTTATCCTTTTTATCGATATGTATTTTCAACAGGCTCCTACATCGATTCCCTTAGTATTAGTGGGCAAATAACCGATGCCTTGGAAAAGATTCCAGACACTTATGTTTCCGTGATGCTATATGAAGTGGATTCAACATTCACTGATTCCGTTATCTACAAGGAAAAACCAAAATACATTACCAACACCCTGGACAGCATTTCGGCTTTTAATCTGGAGAACCTTAGGGCCGGGCGTTATTTAATGGTAGCTATTAAAGACGAGAACAGCAATTATACTTACGAACAGAAATTGGATAAGATCGGGTTTGTTCCATCTTTTATAAATGTGCCATCAGATAGTAGTTATACCATAAGAATGTTCAAGGAGGACCTGGATTTCAAGGTGTTGAGACCAAAACAGATCAGCGGGCAACGCATCGGATTTGCCTATGAAGGATCGGCTGAGGAAATGAAAGTACAATTGCTCTCTAAGGTGACCGATTCTTTTAATTACCGAATTACAAAAGACCGGGTAAGTGATACACTTAATTATTGGTACAGGCCAAACTTGGATCTTGATTCCTTGCTCTTTCTGGTATCAGGTCCAAAGCAATCGGATACTCTGAATGTGAGGTTAAGGGACCTTCCAAAGGATACTTTGGAGATCCGTCAAGTATCCCAAAGTGTGGTTACCCTAGAAGATGCTTTCGAGCTTGAATTTAATGTACCCCTGGAAGCACTCGATACAGATCTGATCACCTTAATGGATAAGGATTCTGTTATTGTCGACTTTAACACCAGGTTGGACAGCCTGGCCAATAAGCTGAGTTTTGAATTCAAGAAAGCAGAGGATAGCCAATATAAGATGCGATTGCTGCCTGGTGCTATAACCGATTTCTTTGGTGATGTGAACGATACCTTAAATTACAATATCAGGACCAGGCCTTTGGCAGACTATGGGAATATCCGATTGATCCTTAATAATGCTACCTACCCGGTGATCGTTCAACTTGTGGACCAGGGAAACAATGTTCGAAAGGAGCTCTATTCAACCAAACCAGAGCAATTGGATTTCACACACATGGACCCCGGACGCTATTTCGTAAGGGTCATTTTTGACAGCAACGGGAACGGTCGCTACGATCCTGGAAATTATCTTCTAAAAATTCAGGCCGAACGCATCAGCTATTATCCACAGGAATTGGAAGTTCGTGCCAGTTGGAATTTCATCGAAACCTTTACACTTCAAGATTGAAGGCGTCTTTATCGTCGAGGAATTTGAGCGTTCTTCTTATGGTATTGAGGTGGTCTTTTTTCAAACTCACTACTTCGGTTTTGTCTGAATTTCCAAGAAAAGAAACAGTTTCTCCCAATCCATCATATACGGCAGAATGACCGATGTAGGTATTGTTTTCCGGGTCTGAACCAATTCGGTTAACCCCAATACAATAACTCATATTTTCAATGGCTCTGGCTTTAAGCAAGGCGTCCCATGCCGCTATCCTGGGTTCAGGCCAATTCGCCAAATAAAGCAAAAGGTCATAATCAAAGACATTCCTGGACCAGACCGGAAATCGGAGGTCATAGCATACCAGTGGACAAATTCGCCAGCCTTTATAATCAATCAGCAAGTGAGCAGTTCCCCTGGAGTAAACTTTGTCCTCACCGGCTAAGGTGAAGGTATGGCGTTTGTCGTAAAAAGATACGGTGCCCTTTGGTTCTGCAAAGACCAACCTGTTAAAGAATTCGCCGCCATCTTTTATGACGAGGCTTCCGGCAATCGCCAGCCCATGCTCTGCAGATATCTTTTTCATCCAGTCTACCGATTCTCCATCCATGCTCTCCGCAATTAAACCTGGATTCATTGTGAAGCCCGTTGTAAACATTTCGGGAAGCAGAACCAGGTCCACCTGCTCACCAAGTGCCTTGATCTTCATTTCAAAACGATCCCTGTTCTGAGCTGCATTCTCCCAATCGATAGACGATTGAACAAGGGCAATATTAAGCGTATCTTGCATATATCAAATGTACTTAAATTGAGTGTATCTTCAGTACTGACATACAGGAAGTGCCTTAAATCGGATTTGAATGATTTGACCGAGATTGCGCGGTCAACTTTCAAGGATGCATTTCAAGATCAGAACAACCCCGAAGACTTCAAAGCGTATCTTGACGAAGCTCTTGGTAAATCTGCCATGCGTGAGCAACTTTTAAATCCCGATTCGCTGTTTTACTTCATCTATTTAGAAGAAGAACTTGTGGGTTATTTTAAATTGAATGAGGAAAGCGCTCAAACAGAGTATATTGGAAAAGACCATATGGAACTCGAACGCATCTATGTGCGTCCAGCACATCAGAATAAGGGCTATGGAAAGAAAATAATGAATGATGTTATCAGAATGGCCAGATCCAGAAAGGCTAGAATTCTTTGGTTAGGAGTTTGGGAGAACAACCATAGCGCCATTCGTTTTTATGAAGATCTGGGATTTATAAAATTCGGAAGTCACCCTTATTATGTTGGAAAGGATAAGCAGACAGATTGGATGATGCGATTAAAGCTTGACTAGTATTTCTGCAGCGCGTTCCAGGGTATCATCCTTTTTTGCAAAACAGAACCGAATGGTCTGATCATCCATCTTCTTATGATTAAATGCCGAGATGGGTATGGAAGCAACGCCATGATCAATTGTTATTCTCCGACTGAAATCTACAGCAGATTCTGAACTGATTTCGGAGAAGTCGGCAGCTTGGAAGTAAGTGCCTTCGGAAGGGATCAGTTTGAATCGTGAGCCTGCAATCAGGCTGAGGAATTTATCCCGCTTTTCCTGGTAAAATTCAGAAAGTTCAAGATAATGTGACGGTTCCTGAAGATAGGCTTCCAATGCATGTTGCACGGGGTGGTTCACACTGAATACATTGAATTGATGCACTTTCTTAAATTCATCCATCAGGGCCTGAGGAGCACAGCAATACCCCATTTTCCATCCGGTATTGTGAAAGATCTTACCAAAGGAAGCCGTAATGAAGCTTCTCGATTTCAATCCGGGAAACAGACAAACACTTTGATGTGCCAATCCGTCAAAAATGATATGCTCGTATACCTCATCACTCAGCACCATGATATCTGTACCTTCTGTCAGATCCTGTAAGGCATGCATATCCGATTCATCCAGAACAGTACCGGAGGGATTATGAGGCGAATTGATCATTATCATTTTTGTTCTTGGAGTTATTCGGTCAGAAACCGCTTTCCAATCAATTTTGTAATCGGGTTTTTGAAGTTGAATAGGAATTACTACCCCGCCATTGAGCTGGACCGTTGGCACATAACAGTCGTAAGCAGGATGAAAAACGATGACTTCATCTCCCTTGTTGATCACTGATGTAACGGCTGTAAAGATAGCTTGGGTAGCTCCTGCAGTAACCGTGATCTCTGTTTCGGGATGATAAGACGAGCTATAAAGCCTGTCAAATTTTTCCGAGATCGCTCGACGCAGACCCTTAGTACCAGGCATTGGGGCATATTGGTTTTTACCGGATTTCATGGCCTGGTTTACCAATTCAAAAAGGTATTCATCACCCATAAAATCAGGATAACCCTGTGAAAGATTGATGGCCTTATGCTTGATTGCAAGGGCGCTCATAACCGAGAAAATGGTTGTTTCGAGCCCGGGAAGTTTAGAGGTCTGGATTTTCATGAATTAAAACTAACGAAAAAATCCCAAGTGAGAACTTGGGATTTTTGTGCATTTCAGCAATTATTATTGCTTAATAATGCGCTTTATGGTAGATCCGTTTTCGGTAATGATTTCAATGAGATATACTCCAGAATCCAATGAAGAAATATCCAATTGTTCGAGATTGTTTGTTTCAGATACAGTTCTATACACCTGCTGACCAAGAATATTGTAGACCTTAGCTTCACTAATATTAAGGTTTGAAGCACTACTGATCTCCATTATCCCATTTGACGGATTTGGAAATACCTTTATTTCTTCAGGTAGTTCCGATTCACCAATACTAAGAGCATTATCTGTAGAGCGGGTATATGAAAAACTACCTCCTCCCGGAGCTCCTTGACCCCATTGGGTAAATACGATGTCTATATAGATATCATCTGTAATAAGGTGAAGTACCATTTCAAGTGTAAGGACGCAGGGCGGGCAAGATCCAATTGTTGACTCCCAATCACTAAAACTCAAAGTACCTACACCAGCAGCTATGGTTCCCATGGCCCATTCGGTGTCAGCCGGACTAAAAAGGAAGTTATAACTAGCTTCTTGGGTAATATTGAAGATGCCTTGGGTGTTAGCTCTTGTAATACTAACATTAGGTGTAATTATATCCTGGTTTGCCGGCAAGGTCCAATCGGCAAAGGGTGCTTTAGTAAAAATTACAGGCGGTCCTGTCCATTCGGTCTGACCATAGATTAAAGGACAATGTAAGGCAATTGAAAAAAAGATAAGTAGAAGTTTTTTCATAGTTTAAGGTTTTATGCTATTCATATATTTTGATGGCATCAAAATTAAGTTAAGAAAAAACTCGAGCACGAAGACACCTAATTAGTTTTCACGTTTTTATCAACACAATTCAATGATGAGTTAGGTACTCGGGATGAAATGGTCAAAAAAAGATCCCAAGTTCTCACTTGGGATCCTGGTCCATGTCAGCAGGTTTTTATCGCTTAACAATGCGTTTGATAGTAGATCCGTTTTCTGTACTGATCTGTAACAAATAAGTTCCTGATTGCAGGCTTGAAATATCGAGTTGTCTAGAATCGATCTGCTCATTTTCAAATTTCAGAATATTTTGACCGAGTAAATTAAATATTTCTGCACTTGTAATTTGCAATGCCGGGCCAATTCCAAGATCGATGATTCCTTCTGTGGGGTTTGGATAGATCTTTATGTCATTCAAATCGACTTCATCTACCGAAAGGTTGTTCGTATAAGTAACGGTTAATACCGGAGCTATACCCTGGTCCTTGCTACCCCACCTGCTTCCTGAATTAGGTAACAATTCCGTAGCGTCTTTCAGAATCCACCCGAAATTCGTTGCAGGTGCAGTTACCCATGCCTGAGCATCTGCAACCATGCCCGGGCCAGCCCACATATAAGGCCCTGGTGGACCGGCTGGTATTATCGAAGTGGCTGAAGGAAGGGGAACGAAATCACCTCCAGCGGCTATCCAAGCGGCAACCGGTGATATGGCTAATATCCATGTAGCATCAGGGGGGATTGCAGGAGCTCCTGCTCCTCCATTCGTGCCAGGGATTCCCGGGCCTGCTACCGAGCCTCCCTCGGCCCAAGGTACTACCAAGGCATGAAGATCGTAAGGTTCTCCAGCAGACAGCGGTCCGCGACCTTCAAGGTCGAGGGTCAGTACCGCGGCAGAAACGGTTGCTGTAGTTGGAATGCTTGTCAGATCGAATTGCAGCAACGCCCGATTTGGTAGGCCAGAGCCTGGTACACCAGAAAACAATCGGCCAAGACCATTTGAATTTCCAAAATTTGCTGCATAAATGGAATTGTCCTGGACGGGGTTCAGATTAACGACTATCTGGGCCGGAACAGCTTCAAAAAGGAGGGCATATACAAAAAGTGAGAGTAAAAATCGTTTCATAATTAGAGGATAAAGTTGTTAAATGCTTGATTGTGATTCTTTTAAAGTTAGCACATAGCTGCTTACCCTCTACATGAATCGGGTTTTGTTTTCAACAGGATTTTAACACAGACCAAAAAAAAACCCGGGATGACCCCGGGTTTATTCAGAAATTTTATGATGTTATTCCTTAACAATTCTTCGTACAGTTGATCCTTTATCGGATCTAATCTCCAGGAGATAAATACCTGCATCAATGCCGGATAAGTCCAGTTCATTCATATTCCCTGACCTGCGATTCATAACTTGCTGTCCGAGGACATTAAAAAGTTTCAATCCTTCAATATTGATAGCAGCAGGAACATTCAAATTGATCTTACCCGAAGTTGGATTAGGATATACCTTTAAAGCATTCAAGTCGAATTCGTCAACGCTCAGGTTGTTGGTATATGTCACCGCTAAATCCGGAGCAAAACCAAGGTCTTTACTGCCAAATCGCGCTGCAAGTTGAGTATTGGCCTCGTTGTTTTGTTTGATGATCCAGCCGAAGTTCGTTGCCGGGGAATTAAGCCAATTCTGTACTTCTGCAACCATAGTGCCTCCTGTCCAAACAACTGGAATTCCACCACCAGTATTGGTCCAGGGAACTAATGCTGTAGCAGAGATCCCGGGAATAAAGTCACCTCCTGGTGCAACCCAAGGAGCTCCTCCCGTCATTGCCATCATCCAGGTGGCGTCTGGTGCAACAGCTGGGACTCCAATTCCTCCACCGGGACCACCTCCCACCGAAGGCCCTTCTCCCCAAGCTGTAAGCAAGACATGAATATCATAAGGTTCCGGTTGTGGAACCGGGGGCATTACATTTGGTCCTCGCTGTTCCAAGTCAAGAGTCAGAACAACATTAGTAATTGTAGCTGTAGCCGGAACATTCCCAGCTATATCAAACTGAATCAAGCCACGAGTTGGAGATCCTGTACCAGGAACTCCTGCAAAAATGCTCCCTAAGCCATTTGAATTGGTCTGTACAAGACTAAAGATTGAATTGTCCTGAATTGGAGCCAGATTCACTGTTATCTGTGCAGTACTGATTTGGATTCCTAAAACAACAAGGCAACCCAGTAGTAGTTTTCTTTTCATAGTAAGTAGAAGTAAATGTTTATATGGTTTGGTTTTGAAAGGACAAAATTAAGTTTTTCCGTCGGAAAATTCATGACATTTCTATGATTAACAGAAAGAATTAGCATTTTATTAATCCTTATCAATCTTTTCAAAAACAGAAATGATCGTATTAAGGGCTGCTGCAATAAAATTCGGATCAATACCTTCATATTCATCGGTTTCACGATGATAATCTTCATGGTCCTCAACTCCGAAATAAAGGAAAGGGATTTCTGCCCTGTGGAAGGCAGCATGATCTGAACTGTTTGTCCAATTTTGCTTGCCATCGGAACCGTCGTGACCCACCTTCAATAGAAGGCCTCTTATTTCGTTCAATTGAATAAAAGGTTCAAATTGCGGATAGAATCGTGTGCCAACAACATAAAGCTCTTTTTTCAAACTTCTGCCGATCATGTCCATATTGATATTGATCACTATATCCTCTTTGCTAATGAGATCGCTTTTGACGAAGAAAGTTGCTCCCCTCAACCCCAATTCCTCCGCATCCAAAGCCCCAAGGATCACCGAATGATCCGGAGGGTTATTTTTGAAATATTGGGCAAAACCTAAAAGACCTGCAGTCCCAGATGCATTATCGTCGGCTCCGTTAAAGATCTTGCCATCCCGAATGCCTAAATGATCGTAATGTGCAGTGATCACAATATATTTTTCCGGAAACTTGCGGCCTTTGATCAACCCAATTATATTAACAGCCTCGTATGTCTTTTCCCTGAAGTCAAACTCAAAAGGTTGGCGATAATCATCTGTCAATGCCTCCAGCCCAAGAACATCAAACTGCTTGACTAAATAAGCCCTGGACAGCATAGAACCCTTGGTACCGGTTCGCCTGCCTTCATATTCATCAGAAGATAATATTTGAACATGCTGAAGCAAGT
>CAJIBQ010000312.1_pt1 | contig 25089 bp, 17 predicted proteins | sample 9199391 | NCBI WGS metagenome assembly CAJIBQ01 (sample SAMEA7708309, study PRJEB35096) | sediment metagenome | biome: marine neritic benthic zone biome [ENVO:01000025]; feature: sediment [ENVO:00002007]; material: shallow marine sediment [ENVO:03000034] sea grass bed [ENVO_01000059] ... | reverse complement strand
TATTGAAGGAGCTTAAAACCGCTCCAAAAAGAACCGCAGCAAAAAAGCCAATAAATGCAGCAGGTAAGACCTTTTTTACCAATGCCGGATAGGCTTGGTCAGCATTTTCGAGATTGCCTTCAAAAATATGCCAGGCCAGAATTCCCGGAAGCACAACCACAACAGGGATCAGGAACTTGACCAAAGCAGCGAGCATCATGCCTCTTTGTCCGGCTTTAAGGCTTCGCGCTGCAAATACACGCTGGAGTATGGACTGATTGGTCCCCCAATAGTAAATCTGTGCGATCATCATACCGGTAAAGACCGTCCCGAATGGGATGGTAGAATCAACTGCTCCTTGCATTTTAAATTTATCAGGATGACTTTCCCAAACTGTACTTAATCCTGCTCCAATACTACCTTCGCCAATCATATTAAGTGCAAAAATGGGAATCATCAATCCTCCAATCAACAGGCCAATGGCATTAACAAGATCAGATACGGCTACCGCTTTCAAACCTCCGAAAATCGCATAAATAATTCCAATGATCCCAATGCTCCAGACGCAGATCCAGATCACCGGCCACTGACCCATACTCAAAGTTTCAGGCAAGTCGAACATGGTGCTAAAAGCAAGTGAGCCCGAATAGAGTACTGTTGGGAGCAATACGATTCCGTATGCCGCAAGGAACAAAAGTGACAAAAGTGATTTGGTATGGTGATCGAAGCGAGCTTCGATAAACTCAGGGATGGTTGTTATTCCCGAGCTCAAATATTTCGGAAGCAAGAAAATAGCGGCAAATATTATCGCTATAGCCGCTAGCGTTTCCCATGCCATTACCATGAGCCCTTCAGAGAACGCATTTCCGTTAAGTCCCACGATCTGTTCTGCAGAAAGGTTGGTTAAAAGTAAAGAGCCTGCAATAGTTATGGCCCCCAAGGTTCTTCCGCCAAGGTAGAATCCATCGGCAGAACTTTCATCTGTTTTGCGGGTGGCAAACCAGGCAATTACAGCCACTAATCCAGTAAATGCAATGAAGGAGATAGCGCTTAGCATAGTATAGTCAGTTTTTTGAAGCCTTAAGATACTAGAATTTTTAATTTGACCGGATTATCAGGTCAAAAACCACCATAAATGGTGAAGAAAAGGTTTTCGTTGGCTGTAATGGTGAAAAAGAATTCCGATTGTCAGTATTGCTTCTCTTTAATGTCGTTTTATGTTAGATGTTGCCTAAAGAAGGCTATCGTTCTTTCCCAAGACAACTCGGCGGCTTGCTTGTCATAACGGGGGGTGGTATCATTATGGAAGCCGTGGTTTGCATTTGGATATATAAAAGCTTCATAAGTCTTATTTTGGGCCTTTAAGGCAGCCTCATAAACCGGCCAGCCTTTATTTACACGTGTGTCCAGTTCACCGAAGTGAAGAAGAAGCGGCGCCTGAATGTCCGGAACCAATTCAACCGGAGCTTGTCCGCCATAATAGGGAACTGCTGCTCCCAAATCAGGAACTTTGGCTGCCATCATATTAGATATCCAGCCTCCAAAGCAAAAGCCTACAACTCCAACTTTTCCAGTGCATTCATCATGGTTTCTTAGATATTCAAAGGCTGCTATAAAATCTTCGAGCATCTCATTCCTATCACGTTGCCGTTGCAAAGCACGCCCATCATCATCATTTCCCGGATAGCCTCCTAATGGGCTTAAAGCATCCGGAGAGAGGGAGATAAAGCCGGCTAACGCCGCGCGCCTGCCAACATCTGCAATATGCGGGTTCAATCCGCGGTTCTCATGTACAACTACTATTCCAGGGAGTTTCTTTTTGGCATCTGATGGTCTTGAAAGCTGTCCTTTTATGGTGCCACCTCCTTTTTCAGATTCATAGGATATCGTTTCTGTGTTTAGGCGGTCATCCTGGGCTTTGGTTTGAATATTAAACACATAATCTGGAGAAATAAAACCAAGTAATGATGCAAGAGTAATTCCACCAACGGCATAAACCGAAAGCTTATCGATGAATTGGCGTCTGTTTAGTTTGTTGTGTGCATAATCATCATAAAGATCAAATACTTCCTGTTGGATATCTTCCTTTCTTAATTTTTTCATTGTTGTGATTATTTATAAGCAGGTTGGAATCTGAATTAACCGTGGTTATCTAAGATAAGAAGAATTCCTATTACATAATAATGTAAAAATCCACCATAGACCGAGGTCTGGCTAAGGACTGTTAATGCTTGGTTTTTATCTTTTTGGCTACACTATTATAGTATTCTTGGGTAAGTTTTTCTGTCCAAATTGTTGGTTCGCTTCCATAAATAGCGATATACGAAACTTTACTTTCCGCTGTTGATGTGTGCCAATGTTCTATGTCTTTCTCGCATCTAATTACATCGCCCTTTTTAAGTATTATTGGCTCTTATCTCTTTCCTGATAATATCCCTCGCCCTCTGTAATAATGATAACCTGAGGGGTTGAATGTTTATGCCAGTCTAATGTTGAATTCGGGCTAAATGTCGCTTGGGTGATGTTGTATTTAAAATCGTCATCGGCTGGTACTAAAAAATTAAGCCATGCCTCTCCAATATGGTGAGTGTTTGGTGCTTTAACCCCTTTATTCAGGTATGAGTTTATGTTATACTCTGAGTTTTGAGCACATATAATGAACGGCAATACTGCCAGTAATGCAATCGTTAGTTTCTTCATTACTTAGGTTTTGAGGACAATATAAACAAAAAAGCCCCAGCTTGTGCTTAGTCTTTGCTCCTCCCGTAAAACGCGACAATTTCTTGCTTAAAAGAATGCTTCACTAATTTATTAACCTTTTAGATCCCTTGTTTTAAAAAGCCCTGGAACCATGATAAATCAATAATTATTAATTTCCTATTGTGTTCTTACATTGTTAAAATATTATATTTGATTAAATTCAATTCTAATGGAAGACAAGCTCGGAGGCAACCGAGTTGAAACTGAATTAAGTAGGGATTTAGGACTTACCTCTGCTTTAGCAATTGGAATAGGAACCATGATAGCGGCTGGAATTTTTACTCTTTCTGGCCTTGCTATTCGAAATGTTGGATCCTCTGCTATTATTTCATTTATTCTAGCTGCCTTAGTTGCGCTTTTCACCGCTTTAACTTATTGTGAGTTTGTTTCAATTTATCCAAAAACTGGTGAGGGTTATCTTTATGCCAGGAAAACATTTACACCGCCTTTGGCTTTTTTTGTTGGGTGGGCTCTTTTATTGGGGTATGCTTCTAGCTGTGCATTCTATATAGCAAGTTTGTCGAGTTATTTTAATGAGTTTATTTGGCATAGCCCTGTGGAATCAATTTCTGGTCTTTTAATTTTAATTGGCTTGACCTTAGTCAATGTTAAAGGAACAAAAGAGAGTGGAAGGTTTCAAATAATAGTTACTGGGGCAAAAGTGCTGCTATTGATGTGGTTTATTTTTGGCGGTCTTTTTTTTGTAGATATTCAAGGGATAATTGATAAGCTGAGTTCAGATATTGTGAAAATAGGCAGTACGGCCGCCATGGTATTTATTACTTTTTTTGGGTTTTCTGCAATTGCCGCATCGGCCGGCGAGGTTAAAAATCCAACTAAAAATATTCCTCGGGCTATTTTCATATCCATGCTCTTGGTGACCATTTTATATACGCTTGTTGTAATAGTAATTTTGTTTGCGGGAATTGAAGAATATACAGAAGCAGCAATGGGGGCGGCAGCACAAAAATTCTTGGGTTACATCGGGGGATATATCATAATTGCCGGTGCCGTTTTCTCCATGATTTCTGCCTCAAATGCATCGATCATGGCTGGGTCAAGAGTTATTTTATCAATGAGTCAGCTTAAGCACTTACCAAAAGAAATTGGACTTATAAACTCTAAAACACGAACGCCTATTATGGCGGTACTTTCAATAGGGGGTATCATCATGGTGTTTACTATACTTTTACCGCTTGAAGAGCTTTCGTATTTCGCAAACACCGTCATTTTACTGGCTTTGATACTGGTTAATTCAGCTTTGATTGTTCATCGGAAAAAGTATCCAGATATTAAGCGTCCTTTTAAGGTGCCTTTAGTTCCATTATTGCCTGTTTTAGGCATTCTTGCTAACATTTACCTCATTGTTCAAATTTTTCAACACCCAATTCCATTTTTCTTGGCATTAGCCGCTTTAATTCTAGGAATTGTGGCATTTGTAACATGGAGAGGTGTTCAGGCAGAAGAAAAAGCTATTCCGGGCATGACATCGCACATTGCTCATAGTCTTGGCCGCGGAACGGTAGAAAAAAACCGATTTCGAGTGCTTGTCCCTTTGGCAAATCCAAATACTGCCGCAACTTTACTTAGATTGGCCATGGCAGTTGCTAAAGCCAAAAATGGCGAAATTATTCTATTACGAATCTTACAGATTCCTGAACAATTACCAACTACTGCCTTCTCAGAAACTGAAGTTGAAAAAGAAGAAAGTTGGCTTAAAGAAATCAGAAAAATTCCTGAACAAGAAGGAATTCCTACACATGCAATCATTAGAGTTGGTCATAATATTGCTCGAGCAATCTTAGAAACTAGTCATGAACGTCATAGCGACCTTATAATTTTAGGTTGGAAAGGTTACTCTACCCACCGCGAAAAAATATTTGGAAGAAATATCGAGGCTGTAATTAAACATGCTCGGTCTGATATCATGTTCGTAAAACTATATGGTGATAAACCAATTAAAAACATTTTGCTTCCTTCGGCCGGCGGTGAACATGCAAAATGTGCTGAGCAATACGCCTCTGCAATCACCAGAGCCATCGAAGGAGAAATCACTGTTTGCCAAGTAGCTAATATTTCCGCAAATGAACAAGATCTTAAAAATATTGATTCCCGCCTGTTGGAAGCTAAAAAGCGTATTTTAAATATTAACGGGGTTTCAAGTCTGCCTAAATTGGAAAACATATCTGACCTGATAATAAAAAATGATTCCATTTCTAAGGGCATAATACAGAACGCCGGCAATTATGACGCTGTTATTGTTGGAGCTGCAACAAAGAGCAGGCGGTATCCCGAATCCATTTTAGGAGGAATCCCCCTGAAAATCACTAAAGAACTTGACACAACTGTTATTGTTGTAAAGCACTATAACCGTATTCGCTCATTGGTTGATAGGGTCATAGATTCTTAAGCTGATTTTTATTATCTGTTGTTGTCTATTCTTTGTAAATGACTTGAATGTCTTCTTACTTATTAAGGGTATGAAAAAGAAAAACTCACACTTTTGGTGTGGGCTTACTGTTTGATGTGGTCCTCCCGTAAAACGGGACATGCACTCCGCCTCTTTGAGTCGGACAAGTTGGGCTCCTTTCGACTAAACTCAAGATGAACTTCTCACCCAAGATTTATTTCAAGCAAGCTCTCACAATCTGTGAAAAGAAAAACCCACGCATTAGCGTGGGTTTACTGCTTGATGTGGTCCTCCCGTAAAACGGGACATGCACTTGGGTTAGCTCGCTGCCTGCCCGTCTGGCAGGCGGGCGCTCGTGGACCAAAGAATGCCCACTCCTGCAAATAGCAAACCTACGATTCGTAATAACGAATCGTGTTCTTCTTTTCCCAAGATTTATTTCAAGCAAGCTCTCACAATCTGTGAAAAGAAAAACCCACGCATTAGCGTGGGTTTACTGCTTGATGTGGTCCCACTTGGGCTCGAACCAAGGACCCCTTGATTATGAGTCAAGTGCTCTAACCAGCTGAGCTATGGGACCAATTTGTTTAAATTGTTGAGGCTGCAATATTACCATATATTTCAATACGTCACAAGTAATTCAATCAGAATCAGGGGCGTCCTGGCACAGCTCTACCAATACCCCGTTCGACGATTTTGGGTGTAAAAATACGACCAATTTATTGTCAGCTCCCCGTTTTGGTTCTTCATTCAATATTCGAAATCCTGCATCTTTCAATCGCTTCACTTCAGCCTCTATATCATCAACATCGAATGCAACATGATGGATCCCTTCTCCCCGCTTCTCAATAAACTTAGCAATTGGGCTTTCCGGATTGGTGGCCTCTAAAAGCTCTATCTTATTATCTCCTAACTTAAAAAAAGATGTTTTTACGCCTTCGCTTTCTACACCTTCTATTTTATAGTGAGCCTCACCCAAAAGGCCATGAAACAAGGCGTTCGCAGATTCCAGATCCTTTACGGCTATCCCTAAATGCTCAATTTTTTTAATCATGGCACAAAATTAGATGAATTCGGGCAGTTGGTAAAATAAAGCCATCGAAATATCCTATTTTTGTGCTATGGAAAGCAATAGACAGAAGAAAATTGCAGGCATCATTCAACAGGATCTCGCCGAGATCTTGCAGCGGTCTGTGTCCAATTCCGGTCATCGTAATGTTGTGGTGTCTGTAACCAAAGTAAAAGTCACAGCAGATCTTTCCGTTGCAAAAGCCTATATAAGCATTTTCCCTGCTAAGCATGCCGAGGATCTGATGAGCGAGATAAAAAAGTATGCTTCCACCATTCGATATGAATTGGCGCAACGCGTCAGGAATCAGTTCAGGAGAATGCCCGAATTGAATTTCTTTCTCGATGACTCCCTGGATTATATCGACCAGATCGACCGCTCCCTGAAGGGTATAGACGATCCTATTGAGAACCCGGAGTTGCTTCAAAAGCGCAAAAAGAAATAATTGAATTTTCCGTATTACATAGCCAGGCGTTATCTGTTTACCAAGAGCAGCAACAACGCCATTAATTTCATAACGTTTATAGCTGCATTTGGAATTGTAATTGGGTCGGCCGCATTGTTTGTTGTGCTTTCAGGCTTTGCGGGCCTGAAGGATTTTACACTTCAATTTTCCTCTTTCGTTGACCCTGATCTAAAGGTTGTGCCTGCCAAGGGAAAGTCCTTTACAATTGAGCAAGCTACGTTGAATGCTCTTGCCCAACGCGATGATGTTGCCAGTTTCTCTAAAATTATTGAGGAACGGGTTATCGTCAATTTTGAAGATAAGAATGAAAGCGTCCAGTTGAGAGGTGTTGATACCAACTATCCCACGCGTACCATAGACTCTATTGTTGCTCGGGGCCAATGGTTTGACCCGGAGGCCAATGAGATTGTATCTGGTTGGGGAATTGCCAACAATCTGGGCTTTGGTCTTTTCGATTTTGCTAAAACCATTAGCGTTTATGTACCGAAACCCGGCAAGGGCCAGGTGAGTTCGGTAAGGAGTGCTTTCAACTCCATTAGTGCTGTAAACGTTGGGGTATTTCAAATCAACGAAGACCTGGATCATTCTGTAGTGTATACGAGCATCGACCTGGCTCGTGGACTATTGAGCTATGAGAAGACGCAATTGAGTGCAATTGAGATCATCCTGAAGGATGGGGACAACTACGAAACCAGCAAAACTGAAATTGCAGCGATGATTGGTGAAGATATCATCGTGAAGGACCGGGTTCAGCTCAATGACGCACTCTATAAAATGTTGAACACCGAGAATCTTGCCGTTTACCTGATCTTTACCTTGGTCATGATTATTGCGCTGTTCAATGTCATTGGGTCCATAATTATGATGATCCTGGATAAAAAGAAAAACCTGAAAACCTTGTTCAATTTAGGAGTGACCCTCAAGGATATAAGGGGCATTTTCTTTCTTCAAGGCAGTATGATGTCTGTTTTCGGAGGAGTTGTCGGTCTAGCGCTCGGTGGATTATTGATCTGGTTCCAGGACATGTTTGAGTGGGTTATGATCACACCAACTTTGCCTTACCCGGTGAGTATAAAGGCCATTAATTTTGTCCTGGTGTTCGTTACCATTTCGGTGCTTGGCATCCTGGCTTCAAAACTGGCATCATCCCGGATCACCTCAGGATTGATCCTGGCCGATCAAACAAACTGATAATCTGAAAACTTATCCAGCACCTCATCAAAGGCAGCATATACATCTGCTGCATCATCGCTGGTAACCATTTTCATGCGGTATTCCTTGAAGTGTGGTATTCCTTTAAAATAGTTTGTGTAATGTCGGCGTGTTTCAAAAACGCCCAACTTTTCACCTTTCCATTCAATGGCCATCGTTAAATGCCTTCTTGCTGCTTCAACACGCTCGGCCAAAGAAATGGATTCCATGTGAGTTCCTGTTTCGAAATAATGCTTCACTTGCCTGAAAAACCATGGGTTGCCAATACTGGCCCTTCCTATCATCGCACCATCAAGTCCATATCGATCCCGCATCAATTTGGCTTTCTCCGGCGAATTAACATCCCCATTCCCAAAGACGGGAATATGCATGCGCGGGTTGTTCTTCACCTCCGCAATAGGGCTCCAATCGGCTACACCCTTATACATTTGAGCCCTGGTTCTTCCGTGGATTGAGATTGCCTTACACCCAACATCCTGCAACCGTTCGGCCACTTCAACGATCTTGATGGAGTTGTGGTCCCAGCCCAGCCTGGTTTTTACAGTTACCGGAAGCTCAGTGCGTTTCACGATCTCGGCGGTAAGTTTTTCCATCAGGCAGATGTCTTTTAAAATACCTGCTCCTGCTCCTTTGCTTACCACCTTCTTAACCGGACACCCATAATTGATATCAATGATGTCCGGATTGGATTTCTCAACAATGTCCACAGCTTCAAGCATGCTATCCAGCTTCGCTCCAAAGATCTGAATGCCTACGGGGCGTTCTTTCTCGTAGATATCCAACTTCATGGTGCTCTTGGCTGCCATCCGGATCAGGCCTTCGCAAGAGATGAATTCGGTATAAACAACATCGGCGCCCTGCTCTTTGCACAAGGCACGGAAAGGCGGGTCGCTCACGTCCTCCATGGGCGCAAGCAACAGCGGAAAATCCGGTAATTCTATGTTGTCTATTTGAACCAAATCAGAATTCTATTTCCACTTCGATCTTTTCACCGTCGCGTTCAACAACAGCCTTTGTTTTATTGCCTTCTTCAAATACGGAAAGGGCTCTCATATAACTCATCATATCAACAATTGTGCTGTCTCCAAGCTTAACAACGATGTCGCCCTTCAGAAGCCCTGCTTTTTGAGCAGGCCTATCTTCGCTAACGCCATCTATGCGCATTCCTTTTCCGTCGTATAAATAATCAGGGATCACGCCCAACCCCACCCTGAATCTCGGAACCTCTTCGCTTTCATTCTTTGTCTTTCTGAAGGCCAGTTCACCATTGTCATCGAGTTCCGAGATGAAATCATAAATGTATTCCGAAATGGCATCCATACCTTCATAATTCAGCTTTTCTGAATCGTCTCCCGGTTTATGATAGTCCTCATGTTGGCCGGTAAAGAAATGCAATACAGGAATATCAGCCAGATAAAAGGATGTATGATCAGACGGGCCAACTCCTGATTCTTTTTCAATAATATTGAATGCTTCGTTGGTCGAGTTTAGTGCCTGTTTAAATATCGGTGATGTCCCTACACCATAAACGGCCAAAGTACTATCAGCCTTAAGCCTGCCCACCATGTCCATATTGATCATATAGTTGATCTTCTTTGAATCTATGGTTGGGTTTTTAACAAAGTAATTGGAGCCAAGCAGGCCCATTTCCTCGCCTGAAAAAGCCATAAATAAATAGTTGTTCCCGGTGTTTGTGCGTTTTAGTTTACCTGCCAGGTCCAACATCACGGCCACGCCGCTGGCGTTATCGTCTGCGCCGTTATGAATGGCTTTATCGCCGCGGTGCAATGAGCCATCGCCTCCATAACCCAGGTGGTCATAATGAGCGCCGATCACAATGGTCTGTTCAGCGCCATTATCCAAAAGTGCAATGACATTTCTGCCTGTAATGGTGCTATCGGAAGAGTTGATCTCGAACTCAACTTCCTTGTGCGGATCTGTTTTGGGTTTAAATGAAAATTCCTGGAAATAACCAGTATTGCCCTTAGCAGTAAGCCCAATTTCTTCAAACCGTTTTGCTATATATTCTGCGGCTTTTTCTTCTCCCGAAGTCCCGGTTTGACGGCCTTCAAGATCATCATTTGCCAGGAAGGTCACATCGTTTTTTATTTGGTTTTCATAGCGATACTCGTTCTTGCATCCCGCCAGAACCATAAAAAATCCTAAAAGGAATAATCGTTTCATATTTTAAGTATTATTTTTGCGCAAAATTAGTAATAAATACACTCATGAAATACTATTATGCCCTAATTATTCTGGCATTTCTCACCGCTTGCAAAAACGAAAAATCCGAGACAAACACTATTCCTGAAACCAATGAAAATGAAGTAACCTCTTTGATCTATCCTGAGGAAAAGCATTTTAAATCGCTTAGACAGGTAACTTTTGGCGGAGACAATGCAGAGGCCTACTGGAGTTTTGATGATGAGCAGTTGATTTTTCAATCGAACAATGTCAATTGGAATGTTAGATGCGACCAGATGTTTCTGATGAATGCCGATGAGACATTCGACAGTATCATTCCGCCTATGATCAGCACCGGAAAGGGCCGGACTACATGTGCATATTTTTTACCCGATAACAAACATTTTGTATACGGCTCTACTCATTTAGGCGGAGAGGAATGCCCTGAAACTCCTTTGCGCCGTGAAGGGAAATATGTATGGCCTATATATGAGAGCTACGACATCTTTGTAGCAGACCTTGATGGCAATATTGTAGATCAGCTTACCGATGAGCCAGGCTATGATGCCGAGGCTACCGTTTCACCTAAAGGAGACAAGATCGTTTTTACCTCCATGCGAAGTGGTGACCTCGAACTATATACCATGAACCTCGATGGTACCGATGTTTATCAGGTTACAAACGAACTGGGTTATGACGGTGGCGCTTTTTTCTCTCCCGATGGAACCAAACTCATCTTTCGTTCCTCACGTCCAAAAACCGAAGAAGAAATTAAGGAATACCAGGACCTTTTAGCTGAAGGATTAGTACAGCCAACGGAAATGGAATTGTACATCTGTAATGCCGATGGCAGTGATCTTCGCCAACTCACCGATCTGGGTAATGCTAATTGGAGCCCGTTTTTTCATCCTGGCGGAGAAAAGATCCTTTTCTCTTCAAACTTTGAAGCTGAACGTGGGTTTCCGTTCAATCTTTACATGATTGATTTAGATGGTAAAAATCTTGAGCGCATAACTCATGGGGAAACCTTTGATGCTTTTCCTGTGTTTTCAAACGATGGTAAGAAACTGGTCTTTTCGTCGAACCGGTATAACGGGGGAACCCGGGATACGAATTTGTTCATAGCCGAGTGGCAAGATTAATTCCGTTCATCCAGCCTTTCGCGTTCCTTAGTGTCCAAATCAGCTTCTGCCGCTTCTAGTTTTGTGTTTCCGAATTTATACCGGAATCCAAGACGTACATATCTGTTGTCCAGGTTCATAAATGCGGTGTTGTTTTGGTCAAGGAACTTGGTCCTGATAAAAAAGTCTTGTTCGTTGAAAAGGTCCGTCACACTTAGTGACGCTATTCCTTTGCCCTTGAACATGGTTTTCTTAATGGAAAGATTGCTGATCACGCGTCCATCAACTTCCTGTAGGCCCTGAATGTTCTTTCCGGCATAGATTATGTTAAGATCGATGTTCAGGCTTCTGTCTTTTAAAAATGAAAAGTTGTTGTTCAAGATGGAGTAATTGGTCCAGATGTCCCGATCAACTTTGATGTCATTGAACGATCCTTCATCCTTTAAATAGTAAAATGAGGTTACAAAATACAGCCCCCAATTATCAAACACATCGATATAAGTGATAAAGTCAAATCCGAGTTCTGTAGTCAGGTCGATATTGATTGGTGTATAAGTAACCGTGTTGTTCACATTGTCTTGAACGGGAAATTCAAAAATATTGTCGACACTTTCCTTATAATAGAATTCAAATGTAAACTTTCTATTGACCAGGGCCCCGATCTTCGCGAAGTCTGAAAAAACAGGTTGCAGCTCAGGATTCCCAACCACAATGGTATTGTCGTTCAGGAAAAAGCGAAATGGATTTAAGTTGCTGTAGTTCGGTCGAATAATACTTCGCTTGTAATTGGTATACAGCTTGAGTTTCTCAGATACATTAAAGCTAATACTGGCATTGGGAAACAATTCGAAATAGTTTTGCTCGTTGTCCTTGTCTTGTTCCATGGATCGTCCAAGAATTTCCGATTGCTCGCCTCTTAGCCCGGCAACAACTGCCCATTTTTCACCTTCGTGTTCGAAGTTCAGATAGCCTGCGTACACTTTTTCGTCGTAGTCAAAAGCATCTGTATTATTCGGGTCCAATACTTCCGTTCCGTTAATGATGTTATTCTGGATGATGTCGCTCTCTGTTTGAACATTGGAAAACTTTGCCCCGGCGCTTATGGTTGAAGCATCGCTTAAGGGAGCTACATAATCTGCCTGTGTAGTAAGTATATCCGTTTTCTGCTCTGAACGTGTTTTAAAAGCATTGCTTTCAAAAAAAGTTCCATTACCAAAAAAATAATCGCTGTCCACCCGTTGGTCTCGGCTATAGTCGTAGAAGGTGGCATGTCCATTCAGGATTAAGTTGGCGTTGTTTTTAAAAATATGTTCATAATCGAGGTCGAACCCGAGGTTATGCTTAAGATCTGTAGAGAAATTTCGCGAATTGAATGCCCCGATATCTGTAGGTCCGGCAGGTATAATTTCCGTTCTGTTTTTTGTAAGGTATTCGAAGAAAGGTAGAAAAAGCATATTGGACGACAGATTTAGCCGGTTCCTTTCATCCATTGCAACATTAAGATTCATGTTGATGACATGCGTGTCTGACCATGTGTTTCTATCGATAGATGAGGTCCAAATATCATCCGGATAAAAGACCTGGTCCTCCCCTTCTCTGTTTATTTTCTGGTCGGTATAACTGTAATTTAAAAACAGGTCGACTGTTTTGCTTTTAAAGAAGTGCGATGTTCCTGCATTGTATCTCGGAAAAACCCCTTGGGTGTAATTTGTGTATATGCTGCCATTGTATCCTGAAATCAAATTTCTCGACATTACGATGTTGAGTACCGTACCGCTGTCGGCGTCATAGCGCGCCGATGGGTTGGTGATCACCTCAACCGATTTTATCGTTGAAGCTGGACTGCCTTCTAAAAGATCGATTATATCTGAGGTTTGAAGGTTGACTTTGCGATTATTAATATAAACTGTTGGCGCAGAATTCTTGATCGTGATCGCATCATTTATTACGATAACGCCCGGTGTGCGTCTAACGACGTCCATAATATTACCTTCACTTAGCGAAGTGTTCTCAACATTAAAAACCAGTCGATCCGGCCTGCGTTCCAGGGTTGGTCTTTTTACAACAATTTCAACTTCTGAAAGTGATTCGGCTTCTTCAATAAGGATTATCGGCGGGAGATCGATATTGGCTGTTAATGAGATTTCTCTTGTGTAATCCGCATAGCCGATGAAACTAACCTGTAAGTTATAGTTCCCGGCTTCAATATCTTCCAAAATGAAGCTCCCCGATTCGTCAGTACTTGTGCCGGTAATGATCTCTGAATCTGCCGATCTGAGAAGCAAAATGTTTGCATAACCAACTAAAGTGTTGTTTTCATCTGTCACCGATCCCTGAATAGTATAGGTCTGGGATATACAAGCGATAGTGCTTAAGCATGCTAAAGCAGTGAGTATACGCTTAGGGAATGATTTATTGATTAACACGGCTGCTTACAAACTTATAACTTTTCGTTTAGATTAATATACGGTTAATCCGTAATAAGCGGGGATTTGGCGAATAATTACCTGTGAACGATTGTCCCGGTTTTCATCTTTCTTCATGCTGCTATCCAAGTTTAATTTGCGTACTTTTGCAGTCTGTTGTAACCTGCTTTTCTGATGAAGAATATCCGGAATTTCTGCATTATTGCTCACATTGACCATGGCAAAAGTACCTTGGCCGATCGTCTGCTTGATTTTACCGGATCGGTCACGGAGCGAGAAAAGCAAGATCAGCTTCTGGACAATATGGATCTTGAGCGTGAGCGCGGTATTACGATTAAATCCCATGCCATTCAAATGTACTATAAACATGAAGGAACAGATTATGTTTTGAATTTGATAGATACGCCAGGCCACGTCGATTTCTCGTATGAAGTTTCAAGATCTATTGCCGCATGCGAAGGTGCTCTTTTGGTTGTTGATGCGGCACAGAGTATTCAGGCGCAAACCATTTCCAATCTATATCTGGCTCTTGAAAATGACCTCGAGATCATACCCGTGTTGAATAAGGTTGATCTGCCCAGCGCTAGTCCTGAAGAAGTGACAGATGATATTGTGGATATGTTAGGCTGTAATCCTGAGGAAGTTATACCAGCCAGCGCTAAGACCGGAATTGGAATTGAGGATATTCTTACCGCTATAATCGAACGTATTCCAGCTCCAGAAGGGGATGAAAACGCCCCGCTTCAGGCACTGATTTTTGATTCTGTTTATAATCCGTTTCGAGGTGTAGAAACTTATTTCCGGGTTATGAACGGTTCCATCCGTAAGGGTCAACACATCAGGTTTATCGCTACCGGAAAATCCTATTTTGCTGATGAGGTAGGGGTCTTAAAGTTGGTTAAATTCCCTATGGAGGAGATCTCTGCTGGTGATGTTGGATATTTGATCACCGGCATAAAAGATGCGCGTGAAGTCAAAGTGGGAGATACCATTACCGATGCCAAAAGTGAATCCACCAAGGCAATAGAAGGGTTTGAAGACGTAAAGCCGATGGTTTTTGCTGGCATCTATCCAGTAGATACCGAGGATTATGAGGAATTAAGGGCCTCAATGGAAAAGCTTCAGCTAAATGATGCTTCACTGGTTTTTATCCCCGAGAGTTCAGCTGCCTTGGGCTTTGGTTTTCGATGTGGGTTCTTAGGGATGCTGCATCTTGAAATTATCCAGGAGCGTTTGGAACGTGAGTTCGACATGACAGTAATTACCACCGTGCCGAATGTAAGCTACCAGGCATTCACAAAGAAGCAACCTGATGTTCCGGTTATTGTCAATAACCCCAGTGATCTGCCGGACCCTTCGGTTATAGACCGGGTTGAAGAGCCTTTTATCAAGGCAACCATAATCACAAAATCGGATTTTGTTGGAAACGTGATGTCATTATGTATTGACAAGCGCGGGATCATCACGAATCAAACTTATTTAACGACCGAACGGGTTGAATTGACATTCGATATGCCTTTGGCTGAGATCGTTTTTGATTTTTACGACCGGCTTAAAACCGTCTCCAAGGGTTATGCCTCTTTTGATTATTCGCCAATTGGTATGCGGGCCTCAAAATTGGTGCGGGTGGATATCTTATTAAATGCACAGCCTGTTGATGCTTTATCAGCGCTGGTTCATTCCGAAAATGCTTATAACATTGGTAAGAAAATGTGCGAGAAGCTCAGGCAGCTGATCCCACGCCAACAATTCGACATACCGATTCAGGCAGCTATCGGTGCAAAAATCATTGCACGAGAAACCATTAAAGCATTAAGAAAGGATGTAACTGCTAAGTGTTATGGTGGTGATATAACACGTAAGCGTAAGCTTCTGGAGAAACAGAAGAAGGGTAAGAAGCGCATGCGCCAGGTGGGAAATGTTGAGATTCCCCAACAGGCCTTTTTAGCTGTTCTTAAGCTTAATGATTGATCACTTTTGATTTGCTGAGCGAATTTTCGTAACTTTTCATGTACCAAAGTCTGTCATGGCTTGATCTGATATGGCTAATTATTAACCAATCAAATTTCAGTCATGAAAACAAATTCATTGAAAGTTTTTCTTTCATTAATTTTCTACTCCCTGATTTTTAGCACGACCCTAGCTCAAGACTCCCTTCTTGAAAGCGATTTTGTATTTAACGATTCCTCCTTTGCAACAGCGATAAATGTTGATGATCTTGCTGAAGGGGTGGATATGTATACCCTTGATGAAACGATTTTAACGGTAGACCATTTCGAGGCCGCCCAAGATCCGGTTGACGTTATCGTATTTGCCGCAACCATGCTTGGGCTTGGAGTTGGATTTGGCTGGTTTGATGACGACACGCTTTGGTGTTTAAAGGCAGCATATTTCTTTAAAGTGGCCATGCTTAATAAGACCGCTTTCTATCTTGCACTCGGAGCGACCTATGAGGGGTTAAGCGGAAACAACAACTTTAAAAGGTCTTTGTTTGATTTCGCGCTTCGTATGATGTTCTTTACACCGATAACCATGTATAGCAATGTGCATCTGGTATATGGATTATTGCTGGCCTATGGGATCGGAAAGAACAAGTTTGATGGCGGCTTCGAACAGGATATAAACCGTATTCTTATAGGGGCTCTCATTGGGCTTAATATTATGCTTTCACCTATTTGGTCAATTCTCTTGCAAACCAATGTGTTTAGTTGGCAAGAACAAACACTTAAGGAAGAAGGATTTGCGGATATTAAAAATGATTTCACCTCATTCATCATAGCCAAGAATGCCATTTTTGCGATCTCCTTCATACATCATTTTGGAAGAAGAGCACAAAGACAATTGGAATAGTTTCATTCAACAATAAAAATCACCCGGTGTTACTCAAAATGCCGGGTTTTTTATTTTCTATGCAGGCAGCGTTTTGCCAAGATGGACCAGGCTGCAGTTCTCACCTAATTCTTCAAGAAGAACACCTAGCGGTTTATCTATTATATGGAGTTCTCCCGTGGCGTCTTTCACAAACAATGGAGCTATGTCCTTATCTGATGACACGGCTTCTAGAAATCCTTGGTTCTCAGTAGTGTTTGGAATTGTCGTTTCCTGTAGAGATTGCGGAAAGCGCTCCAAAAGCCCGGACAAAGCATTAAAATCGTGTCTTGAGCTGAATAGACCTTCGTCTGTTGCCTCGCCATCAATGATTGTTTCATCCTTCGCCATCAATCTGAAAGAGCCGTTTTCACCAAATATCTTTCCCAGTTTACCAATAGCATATTTATTGATTTCGGTATTGCCGGTCATAGCCATTAAATACCCCATGTCGTTAAGCTCGATATTATCAAAAATGGAGTCGGAATAAATATCTGTGCTTAAGGCCTCAAGACCGAGGTCCTTTGCCTTTTTAATATTGTCTTGATTACTGTCTATCAACACTACATGCCGGCCGTTATCTGCAAAATAGTTTGCGATCAAACGAGATAATTCTGAGGCTCCTATAATTAAGATGCCTTCCGATTTCTTTAAGTACACACCCAGCAGCTTGGCAATTGCTCTTGCGGTGGTAGCATTTAACAATACCGTTCCAAGCACGACCATAAAAACTAATGGGGTGATATATTCCGCGCCCTCGACACCTTGTTTTATTAGCTTTCCTCCGAATAATGAAGCGATTCCGGCCGCGACGATTCCGCGTGGACCAACCCAGCTGATAAATATTTTTTCCTTCCGTTTTAAGCTCGAACCCCTGGTGCTTGCAAATACCGCCAATGGCCTGATGATTAATACCACTACAAGGAAAAGCACTAAGGTCTTCCAATTGTAAAGCAGTAACAGATCTTCCATATTGATGTTGGCTGCCAACACTATGAATAGGATAGAGATCAACAGAACGCTCAGCGATTCTTTAAAATAGAGCAACTCCTTAATATTCTCCAATTTGGTGTTCGCAAGCACCATTCCCATGACAACAACAGCCAGAAGACCAGATTCATGAGCGAAGATCTCCGACTCCACAAAAACCAGCAGTACCACAGATAGTGAGGCAACATTCAGAAGATAATGAGGAATGAGTTTCCTATTGATCACAAAAGCCAGTGCATGGGCAAAGGTGAAGCCGAAAGTAGTTCCAAAGAGTACGATCTTGCCAAACTCGCTCAAAGCTGTTTTGGTAAAACCGCCTCCGCCTCCAACACTGATGAACTCAAAGACCAATACCGCTACCAAAGCGCCGATGGGATCGATCAAGATACCTTCCCACTTGAGCACTGCAGACAGGTCGCGTTTCAATGGAATATTTCTCAAGATTGGAGTGATCACCGTTGGGCCGGTTACAATGATCAATCCTGAAAACAGAAAGGCCAACTCCCATTTTAATCCGAACAAGTAATGCGCAATAATCCCGCCTCCGAAAAAAGTAATCGTTGCTCCAAGGGTAATCAGTTTTGTGATGACAGGGCCAACATTTCTTATTTCACTTCGCTTCAAGGTAAGACCGCCTTCAAACAGAATAATGGCTATTGCCAGTGAAACAAAATAATAAAGGCCCTCTCCGGGAAAAAGGCCGCGTTGTCCATTCCAAATGGGTTCTATCCATTTCTGGCCGTCATCAGATAAATATGTTGCCCAAATCGGGCCCACAAATAATCCGATAAGAATTAAGGGTAAAATTGCTGGAATTTTAAACCGCCATGCAACCCACTGGGCTAAGATGCCAAGGATCACAATGCCCGCTAATTCAACCATAAGCTGTTTTAGTGTTTCGTTCAAAGTTAAAAAGATTCCTTTAACAGCTTTGAAATTGTGTTTTCATTTAAAATAGTATCTTACTGCTTTCTTGCTAAAATATATTTTGAAGCCTTTTAATACCATTGCCTTAGGAGTTACATTTTCTCCTAATCTCAAAGCCAACCTCTATGAGGCATCTCGCCTTGCAATATATCTCAATTGTAGGCTTATAATGATCCATGTGGGTGATAGAACTGACGAAAAAGAGGCTGCTTTTAATGAAATTGTAGATACATTTCGAGGCGAAGGACTTAATCATGAAATTGTTTTTCAAAACGGAAATCCCGTAGATGTAATTCTTTCGGTAACCGAAAATAAGAATGTCGATCTCCTTATTCTTGGGGCATTGCGGCGAGAAAGCTTCTTTAAATACTATGTTGGATCGATTGCAAGAAAAATAACGCGTAAAGCGCCTTGCTCTGTATTATTGCTTATCAATCCTTCGGTTGATCGTATCGCCTGTCAGCATATCGTTGTAAGTGGCCTTGACGATCCGAAAACTCCGGAAGTTTTAAATACCGCCTTTTATATTGGGCATAAGCTCGGTGCTGAACGCTTAACGGTTGTTGAAGAGATAACCAAGCAGGAAATCGACATCAAAGTAGATGATGACAAGGCATTGCGAAAAACTATATTGGCTAAAGAACGGCTTCGCCTAATGGAAACGTCACGGGTGAAAAAGATCATTGATGACATCGATCAGGAATATCGTAAAGATATCATCGTGAAATCACAACCAATTTTCGGTAAAAGGGGTTATTCCATTGGGCACTACGCACAAGTGGCGCGGGCGGATCTTCTGATTATGAATTACCAGGAAAAATTATCGTTTTGGGATCGTCTTTTTCCTCATGATATAGAACACATTTTAACCGAATTACCAACCGATGTTTTAATACTTCAATGAGCGCAAAACAAAGCAAGTTAAAGTTGTTCTTCCGGATGCTGCCAAAAAATGTGTTTTCCGGCTTCGTGGTCAGCTTGATCGCATTGCCTCTGGGCTTAGGATTGGCTATGGCAAGTGATGCACCGCCTATTGCTGGAATAATAACGGCAATAATTGGAGGAACTATTGTCGCGCTGCTTGGCGGAAGTTATGTTACCATCACCGGCCCGGGCAATGGCTTGGTTGGAGTTCTTTTGGTAGCCATTACAACACTTGGTCTGGAAAGTGCTTATGCGGCCGTTATGGCTTCCGGACTGATCCTGGTTATCCTTGGATTTTTAAGGCTGGGGAAACTAGCTGACTTTTTTCCGTCTTCGGCCATACAAGGCATGCTGGCAGCAATTGGGTTGATCATTTTGGGGAAACAATTCCATATTATGCTAGGCAATCGCATCGTCAGAGATAATAGTTTGGAATACCTGATCGAAATTCCTGCCACGATCAAAACAGCCTTTCTTCACGAAGAAAAGGGGTTGATCTTTGCAGCATTTGGTGGGGCGTTGAGTTTGTTGATCATGTTTCTTTATCCCAGGATCAGGAACAAATATTTGCAGCTTGTTCCCGCTCCTATGTGGATTGTTCTTTTGCCTATAGGCCTGAGTTATTATTATGAATTAATTCTGGCCCAACCCAATCCCATCGATCCAGATTATATGTTGTCCGGAATCCCATCGGCCCAGGAATTGATAACCCAGATTCCATCACCCGATTTTTCAAAGTTAGCCACGGTGTCTTTTTGGTCATCTGTCATTGCCCTTGCACTTATAGCAAGCATTGAATCTTTGTTGAGTATTAAGGCAGTAGACAAGCTCGATCCTGAAAAACGTCGGTCCAATGTCAATAAAGACCTGAAAGCACTGGGTCTTGCAACTGTTGGAAGCGGGTACCTCGGGGGATTAAATGTAGTTACGGTTATCGCAAGGAGCTCCGTAAATGTGAATAATGGCGCGACGAACAGATCCTCTAATTTTTCTCATGCGCTTTTCCTGGTTCTTTTCATCGCCCTGTTCAGCACACAATTAACCCGTATCCCTTTGCCGGCTTTGATGGCGATTCTCGTTTTTACAGGATACAAACTGGCCTCTCCTAAAGTAGTGCGACGCATTTTTTCAATTGGCCGTGAGCAACTGATTATCTTTTTTGTGACCCTTTTTGCAACACTTCAAATCGGGTTGATTACTGGAATTGCTCTTGGAGTCGTATGTACGTTTATAATTCACATCATCATCAATCGAAATTTTGCGCTCTTTTTCAGGAATGTTCTAAAACCAAATGTACTCATGTACAAAGAAGATATTGGCAAAAGCAACTTCTATGTGAGCGTCAAACATTTTTGCAGCTTCCTGAACTACTACAAGCTGAAAGATAAGCTGGATACAATACCTGAGGATCAGGATGTTGTGGTTGATTTTTCGCTTTGTCAATTTGTTGATCATACGGTTATGGAAAACCTGCATAACTACCAAGAGTTGTTTGCAAAAAGAGGCGGCCACTTTGATGTTATTGGGCTGGATATGCATGGAACGGAATCCGCTCATCCTTTTGCGCTTAGGCGCATCATTCCAATACCTAATCTATTATCAAATTTTACGCGTAGACAAGCTTCCCTGGAGGAATTGGCCGATGATTATGAACTGCAATTTGAAGCAGATAAAGAACGCAACACGGAGTTCCTGAATGACTTTCTTTTCTTCAAAACAAAAGCTATTAACCATATTAATAACCAACTGATTGGTGACGAAGGCGAGATCAACATCTTCGATATCGAGTTTTCCGAAGGTGAGTTTATCGCCAAAGAAGTTATACACAGCACCATGATGCATATAAAACTGCATCACCCTATTCCTGAATTCACACTGGACAGGGAAGGTCTTCTGGAACGGTTTTACGCTCTTGCAGGATTGAGAGATATTCCTATTCCTGATCATCCTGATTTTTCACGCCGATTTTATTTGCTCGGGGATAATGAAAAGGCCATTCAATCCTTTTTCAATTCAGATCTCATTCACTTTTTTGAGAGCAATCCTTATTACCACGTTGAGTCTAATGGAAGGTCCTTGTTGTTGTTCAGCCGAGAGCGCCTGGCGGGATTAAAAGAAAGCAAGGCGCTTTTAGACTTTGGTCACCGCCTGAAAGAGGTTGTTCAAAGCATAAAATAAACCGTCTGAGATTGCTATGGTTTTCTTATTTTGCGAAACCTTTATTGATATATGCGACTTTATCCAATAATGTGCGGAAATTTTAAACTTGATGGCGGCGCTATGTTCGGCGTTGTCCCAAAGTCGCTTTGGCAACGTACAAATCCTGCCGACAGCAATAATATGATCGATATTGCGGCAAGGTGTTTGTTGATCGAAGATGGTGAACGGCTTATTTTAATTGATAACGGGATGGGGAATAAGCAAAGTGAAAAGTTCTTTTCTTATTACTACCTATGGGGTGATCATTCTCTGGATAAGTCCCTTTCTCAATATGGGTTTCATCGTGATGATATTACCGATGTATTCCTGACCCACTTGCACTTTGACCATTGTGGTGGAAGTGTTCAGTGGAATAAGGAAAGAACCGGTTATGAAGTAGCTTTTAAGAATGCGACCTTTTGGAGTAACCGCGATCACTGGGCTTGGGCTAGGCAACCAAATAAACGTGAAAAAGCATCGTTTCTAAAGGAGAACATTTTACCGATCGAAGAATCCGGTCAATTGAAGTTCGTGTCCTTGCCTCAAGGTGATCTTTTAGCCGATTCAGAGCTGGGGTTTGATATTTTCTTTGTTGACGGGCATACCGACAAGCAAATGCTGCCTATGATCAAATTTGAAGATAAGATCATTTGTTTTATGGCCGACCTCGCTCCTACGGCAGGGCATTTGCCGGTTCCCTATGTGATGGGATATGATACACGGCCATTGTTGACCCTGGAGGAGAAGGATAAATTCCTGACTATGGCTGCAGATAAAGACTATTACCTTTTTTTGGAACACGATGCGAAACATGAGATCGTAACCGTGCATCACACCGAGAAAGGGGTGCGAATGAATGCACAATATACATGCAATGAAATATTTAATTTAACCTAAATCAGATGAGAATTTTAAAGATCAGTTTATTATCAGTGGTGATTGGAATGACCTTGATAGCATGTGGTGGAACAGCCGATATTTTGTCAACTCCGGTAGAGAATATCGACAATACGCCGTTGAAAGAAAACGAATTGACCGAAATGGAGAAGAAAACCTGGGGGCATTTGGATCTTGTTTCAGATACCATCCCGGGGATGAGTGTGAACAAAGCCTATACAGAAATCATCAAGCGTCAAAAAGGTGTTCCTGTGATCGTTGCCATTATCGATTCGGGGATTGACATTGACCATGAGGATCTTGATGGCGTGATCTGGAAAAACCAGGACGAAGTGCCCAATAACGGAAAGGATGATGATAACAACGGCTATGTTGATGATGTTAACGGCTGGAATTTTTTAGGTGATACTTACGATGAGCAGATGGAGTATGTGCGATTGCTGGCAAGTGGTAATAAGAATCATCCAAGATATACAGAGGCCCAGGCCGAGTTGCAAAAAGAAAAGTCGGAGGCAGAATCAAATAAAAATCAATACGAACAGATCCTTCAGGCATTGAATCAATCAGATGCTGCGGTTTCAAATCATTTGAAAAAATCCAATTATACGAAGGCTGAAGTGCAGGCGATTCAAACAGAAGATACCATGCTACAACAACATAAAAGCGTTATCCTTCAAATCTTTGGATTCGGGTTCGACACCATCCCTGATGCGCGGAAGGAACTGGAAGACGGAATAGCATACTTCACAGAGCGCCTCAATTACCACTTTAACCTGGGATTCAAAGGAAGAAAGAACGGTGACGATCCTGATGACTATAGCTCCAAGTTCTATGGTAATAATAATGTCAGGCCGGTCAAGGCGGATGAAAGCCATGGTACTCACGTTGCCGGTATCGTCGCTGCAGAACGAAACAATGGTTTGGGAGTAAATGGTGTGGCCAACAATGTAAAGATCATGCCTGTTCGGGCAGTTCCCAATGGCGATGAGTATGACAAAGATATTGCTTTGGCCATCCGATACGCTGTGGATAATGGAGCCAAGATCATCAATACGAGTTTTGGGAAATATTATTCGCCTCATAGCGACTGGGTATTCGAGGCCATAAAATATGCTGGTCAAAAAGATGTTTTGATCGTGAATGCCGCTGGAAATGAGAGCTTGGATATCGATAAAAAAAATGCCTTTCCAAATGATGCTGTTGTAGGAGGGGCCGAGATCTCCAACAATTTCATTTCTGTTGGTGCAATAGCGCCAAAGTACGGATCAAGCCTTGTGGCTTCATATTCCAATTATGGTAAGCAAAATGTAGACGTTTTTGCTCCGGGATCATCCATTTATTCAACAATTCCCGAAAATGAATACAAATCCCAGCCTGGTACGTCAATGGCCGCCCCGGCAGTTGCTGGTGTAGCTGCATTGATCCGTTCGCGTCATCCAAATTTAACTGCTAGCCAGGTAAAACAAATCCTGATGGAATCAGGGCTTCCAATTAAAGCTAAAGTTATTGTGGGTGGTGATGCCGGTGATGTTCGGCCATTTGAAACCTTAAGCAGATCCGGGCGGATCGTGAACGCCTACAATGCTTTGATTGTGGCTTCTCGGGTTGCTAAAGAAAGTAATTAGTGCAATGAAAAGAAGATCATTTGTTCCTATACCATTTGAGGCCCTTGTACATCTCGACCTTTGAAACGCGTTCCCGGTTATAAAGCCTAAGATGGGTTTCGTCTAATTCCTTGCTGCGATAACCTAGTAAATGAAACATCTGTTTTGCTAAAAAGCGAGCAATTCTCAAGTCTACACGAAGAATTCCCGTTTGTTTGTTTTCCCAATTCACCCCGGGAAGGAGCACCATCAGACGATCTGCTTTAATCCCCCTCAGGAATTCGGAGAGTTTCATAAAGAACGGAGCGATCTTTTTGATCATGAAAAAACCTTCTTTGCCTTTTTTCTGATACAATGGCATAAATATCTGGGCGCTTTCCGGTGCTGAAATGAGTGTGCCGTTGTATTGAGCCAGCGGAACACCCTTTACCACATTCTGAAAACTTCTAAATCCGGGTTTCATCTTGAATTTGTCACCATTCATTATGCGGTGAACATGGGTGATCTCATAAACATTCCTCAGGTGCTGAGTCTGCTCCCTTATTTTTCGCAGGCTGGTTTCAAAATTTGAAAGTTCTTCACGCTTCATCAAGCCGGTAATTACCAAAACCATTTCAATAAATGCGATTGCATTGGTTATGGCGATCTTTTCATCGTGTTGACCAGATTCGAACCCTAATGAGACATAGCCTTTATTATTTATGTAGCTCAATAATGGTCCATCGAGATGTTCTTCGATGCCCAGGATTGTGGGAACGGGAAATTGACTGGCAAATTTTCTATTGATCAGGGCGTCATTTATCGTTATGAATGGTTCAGTCTGGCTGGAGGTCGTATGCAGGTCGATAAAATAGTAAGGGGGCTTATTTTTGACCAATAACTCCTCAATTATGTCGTATAACTCAACTTGTTCTTTGGATTCGATTCCGGCATCATTAGAGCTGTGAATCTTCGAAATTCTGTTGCTGGACCAAATTCTATTGAGATCTTTATCAACAAACCGCTTGCTTTGTCTAAGGGCAGTAAGGTTTCCGGAGATGCCGTATAAGGATC
>CAJIBQ010000046.1_pt1 | contig 27001 bp, 24 predicted proteins | sample 9199391 | NCBI WGS metagenome assembly CAJIBQ01 (sample SAMEA7708309, study PRJEB35096) | sediment metagenome | biome: marine neritic benthic zone biome [ENVO:01000025]; feature: sediment [ENVO:00002007]; material: shallow marine sediment [ENVO:03000034] sea grass bed [ENVO_01000059] ... | reverse complement strand
GGCCGATGTCTCCTATGTATCGAATACACAAAGGGGAACCTGTCTTGAAAAGAATGGCGTTACCATTCAGACCACAGAACATGTCCTGGCCGCATTGGTCGGGATGGGTATAGATAACGTGATCATAGAACTCAACGCTTCCGAACCGCCTATCATGGATGGTTCTTCAAAGTATTTCGTTGAAGCGCTTGAAGAAGCAAGCATTGTTGAACTGGCTGAAGAACGGGAGGAATACGTGGTAAAAGAGGTGATCTCGTTTACAGATGAGGATAGTGGCAGTGAGATCACGGTCATTCCTTCAGATGAGTACCAGGTGACTACCATGGTGGATTTTGGAACCAAGGTATTGGGAACGCAGAACGCAACCTTAAAACACATTTCAGATTTTAAAGATGAGATCGCCGATTCCAGGACGTTCAGTTTCCTGCATGAGATCGAGATGTTATTGGAAAAAGGACTTATAAAAGGCGGGGACCTCAACAATGCCATTGTGTATGTAGACAAGGAACTTTCGCCTGAAACCATGGAACGCCTGAAAGTGGCATTCAAAAAGGACAACATTGCCGTGAAACCAAACGGCATCCTCGATAATCTGACCTTGCACCATCCCAATGAGGCCGCTCGTCACAAATTGCTTGATGTGGTTGGTGATTTGGCGCTGGTTGGTATACCTATTCGGGGCAAAGTAATTGCCAATAAGCCCGGACATTCTGTAAATACACAGTTTGCGAAGAAATTAGCAAAGATCATCAAGATCGAAAAAAGGAACAAGGTTCCGCAGATCGATCTGAACCAGGATCCGCTGATGGATATTAACCAGATCATGGCCATGCTGCCACACAGGCCGCCGTTCCTGTTGATCGATAAGATATTTGAACTTTCAAAATCACATGTTATCGGTACCAAGAACGTGACTATGAACGAGCCCTTCTTTAATGGGCATTTCCCAGGTGCGCCTGTAATGCCGGGTGTATTAATCGTTGAGGCCATGGCGCAAACAGGAGGGATCCTGGTGCTTAGTACAGTTCCGGATCCGGAGAATTACCTGACCTTCTTTATGAAGATCGACAAGGTGAAATTCAAACAAAAAGTAATGCCAGGCGATACCCTGATCTTTAACTGTGATCTCATCACCCCGATAAGAAGGGGAATCTGTCACATGCAGGGCTATGCATATGCCAATGGGCGCTTATGTGCAGAGGCTGAACTAATGGCTCAAATCACAAAAGTTAAATAACTATGAACCAACCTCTTGCATACGTACATCCTGACGCGAAAATTGCTAAGAATGTCGTAATTGAACCTTTTACCACCATTCATAATAACGTGGTCATTGGTGAAGGAACCTGGATCGGCTCGAATGTGACCATCATGGAAGGTGCCCGGATAGGGAAGAACTGCAATATTTTTCCTGGATCCGTGATATCGGCCATTCCGCAGGACCTTAAATACAAGGATGAAGAAACCACGGTTGAGATCGGTAATAATGTGACCATTCGCGAATGCGTTACCATCAATAAAGGAACAATAGACAAGATGAAGACCGTGATCGGTAACAATTGCCTGATAATGGCTTATTGCCACATCGCCCATGATTGTATAATAGGAGATAATTGCATCTTCTCGAATAACAGTACACTGGCGGGTCATATAGCAATTGGCGATTATGTGGTCCTTGCCGGCATGACGGCGGTTCACCAGTTTTGTTCCATTGGAAACCATGCATTCGTTACCGGTGGATCCCTGGTGAGAAAGGACGTACCGCCTTATGTAAAGGCTGCACGCGAGCCCTTGTCTTATGTTGGGATCAATTCTGTTGGATTGAGAAGACGTGGTTTTACTTTGGAAAAGATCACAGAGATACAAAACATATATAGAATATTATATCAGAAAAATTATAACAATACTCAAGCGGTAGAGATCATTGAAGCCGAATTAAAGGCCACTCCCGAACGGGATGAGATCCTCCAGTTCATCAAGAATTCACATCGTGGTATTATGAAAGGGTATTTTAAATCAAACTAGATACATGGCAACAACCTCCGATATACGAAATGGTTTATGCATCAGGCATAACCACGATATCTTTAAAATTGTAGAATTCCTGCATGTCAAGCCGGGGAAGGGCCCTGCTTTTGTGCGAACAAAGCTTAAAAGCCTTACCTCAGGAAAGGTATTGGAAAACACCTTCTCGGCAGGACACAAGATCGAAGCGGTACGGGTTGAGACCCATAAGTTTCAGTTCTTGTACAACGATGGGGACACCTATCACTTCATGAACACGGATGATTATTCCCAGATCGAATTGCAGAAAACCGTACTCGATGCACCGGATTTGATGAAAGAAGGGGAGGTCGTGACCGTTATGATCAATGCTGAAGACGGGCTGCCATTGTCAGTTGAGATGCCGGTCAATGTAATTCTTGAAGTGAAACACACAGAACCTGGTGTTAGGGGAAATACGGCAACCAATGCCACCAAACCCGCAACTGTTGAGACCGGAGCGGTGGTCAACGTACCCCTCTTTATCAATGAAGGGGACAAGATTAAGATTGACACCGAGAAAGGGTCCTACAAGGAGCGTATCAAAGACTGATGAAATTCCCGAATCCGCATACCCTTAAACAAGTTGCCGAAATAATCGGTTCTTCTTTTGTGGGTGATCCCGATTTTCCGGTGCTGGGCATGAATGAGATCCATGTAGTGGAAGCAGGGGATATCGTATTTGTTGACCATCCAAAATATTACGACAAGGCGTTGAAGTCTGCTGCCACCATAATCCTGATCAATAAGGAGGTGGATTGCCCTGAAGGAAAGGCCTTGTTGATATCAGACGATCCGTTCCGAGATTTCAATACCCTTACAGACCATTTCAAACCCTTTAAGCTTGCGACCAGCAGCATTGCTGAATCTGCAAAAATAGGTGAGAATACTGTTATTCAACCCAATTGTTTTATTGGCAACAACGTTAAAATTGGAAAGAATTGCCTTATTCATTCCAACGTCAGCATTTATGACGACTGCATCATTGGTGACCATGTGACCATACATGCTTGTGCGGTTATCGGCTCTAATGCATTCTACTACAAAAAACGCGACAGCGGACACGATCGTCTTTTATCAGGTGGCCGTGTGGTCATTGAAGATCATGTAGATATAGGTGCGGCTTGTACAATTGACCGGGGCGTATCTGCAGATACCAGGATAAAAGAAGGGACAAAGATCGATAACCAGGTGCAGATAGGACATGATACGGTAATAGGCCGGAAGTGTTTAATCGCTTCGCAGGTGGGAATTGCAGGATGTACGATCATCGAAGATGAAGTGACCATTTGGGGACAGGTTGGCATAACAAGCGGTGTAACCATTGGTGCGAAAGCCATTCTTTCAGGAAAGGCAGGAGTGAGTAAGTCCCTTGAAGGAGGTAAGCATTATTTCGGAATTCCTGCCGATGATTTTCGAACGAAATACAAGGAGATAGCCTCCATCAGAAGAATTCCGGAGATACTTGAAAAATTAAAGGAAAAATAACCGACTTTCCTTTTACAAATAAGTCGCAATCAATTATTTTTGCGGCATTCATAACTAATTCAATCATCAGCTAATGAGTGTACTGGTAAACAAAGATTCAAAGATCATCATTCAAGGTTTTACAGGTAGTGAAGGCACCTTTCACGGTGGTCAAATGATAGAATATGGAACCAATGTCGTAGGTGGCGTGACTCCAGGTAAAGGAGGTCAAACCCATTTAGACCGTCCGGTTTTCAATACCGTTGAAGATGCCGTTAAGGCAGTTGGTGCCGATACATCAATAATCTTTGTTCCTCCGGCATTTGCGGCAGATGCCATTATGGAAGCAGCCGATGCAGGAATAAAAGTGATTATCACAATCACCGAAGGCATTCCTGTAGCCGATATGGTAAAAACCGCTGAATACATCGGTGACAGGGACTGTGTACTAGTTGGCCCGAATTGCCCCGGAGTGATCACTCCCGAAGAAGCCAAAGTTGGGATCATGCCCGGATTTGTATTTAAGAAGGGCCGTGTAGGTATCGTTTCCAAATCAGGCACACTGACCTATGAGGCGGCAGACCAGGTTGTTAGACAGGGTCTGGGCATCACTACAGCTATTGGTATAGGCGGAGATCCGATAATTGGAACAACCACCAGGCAGGCAATTGAAATGCTCATCAATGACCCGGAAACCGAATGCGTGGTTATGATCGGTGAGATTGGAGGCCAGTTGGAAGCCGAAGCTGCGAAATGGTATGAGGCTAGTGGTAGTGACAAGCCTGTCGTAGGGTTTATCGCTGGCGAAACAGCCCCTGCAGGCAGAACCATGGGACATGCGGGAGCTATCGTTGGCGGAAGTGACGACACTGCACAGGCCAAGAAAAAGATCATGAAGGAATGCGGTATACACGTAGTGGATTCACCAGCTGAGATCGGGAAAAAGGTAGCTGAAGTACTGGGTTAAAACTCTGTTAAAAACGTCCATTTTCAATTGGCTTTTCTAGTATAATCAATATCTTCGACAGACTTTTTTTAATCAATACATTTTAAATCTTTCTAATGAAAATCACTAAGTACAGTTTACTGTTTGCGGTGCTTTTAGCTTTTGTCAGCTGCAAGTCCAAGCAAACGGAAGTAAAGACAATTGCCCAAACCGATGCAAATGGATTTAATTATGAATCCGTAACGAACGATCCTACAGGATTGCGCTTGTATACGCTTGATAACGGACTCAAAGTTTATTTGAGTCAGAATAGCGATGAACCTAAGATCCAAACATATATCGCGGTTCGTGCCGGTTCCAATTACGACCCGAAGGAGTCCACAGGACTGGCGCACTACCTGGAACATATGGTATTCAAAGGTACTTCCAATATAGGTACTTTGGATTGGGAAAAAGAAAAAGAACAGTTGGATAAAATTGCCGATCTGTATGAACAACATCGTGCCGAAACAGATCCGGAGAAACGCGAAGAACTCTATCGACAGATCGACGAAACTTCGCTTGAGGCCTCTAATTATTCAATTGCCAACGAATATGATAAGTTGCTTACCTCTTTAGGTGCAACCGGTACCAATGCGTATACCTGGTTCGAGCAAACGGTTTATACCAATAAGATCCCCGCCAACGAATTAGACAAGTGGCTGGCGGTAGAAAGCGAACGCTTTGGAGAGTTGGTTTTACGACTTTTCCATACCGAACTGGAAGCGGTATTCGAGGAATTTAACCGTGGTCAGGATAGTGACTTCAGAAAGCGCTATATGGCTATGCTTGAAGGCCTGTTCCCCAATCATCCTTATGGTCAGCAAACAACAATTGGTACTGCCGATCATTTGAAAAACCCGTCTCTGATTGACATCAATAATTATTTTGACAAATATTATGTACCGAGCAATATTGCGATGATCCTTGTTGGTGATTTCAACTTCGAAGACACCATCAGCAAGGTTGCAGATACATTTGGAAAACTGGAAGGTGACCCGGTTCAACATCCTGAGCTGCCAGAGGAAGATCCAATTGAATCTCCTGTGGTCAAAGAGGTTTATGGCCCAACTGCAGAATCAATCACAGTGGCATTCCGCTCCCAGGCTATCGGTACAAAAGAGCATAAATTACTTACCCTTGCAGACATGATCCTTGCTAATGGTAATGCGGGTATCATCGATTTGAATTTGAACCAGAAACAACTTGTTCAAAACGCTGGTTGCAGCCCGACCTTCCTGAAGGATTATGGCTATCATATTTTTAATGGAACACCAAAGACCGATCAGTCGCTAGACGAGGTCAAGGATCTGTTATTAGCACAGATCGAATCGCTTAAAAAAGGCGAATTTGAAGATTGGATGATAGAGGCTGTTATCAATGACCTCAAATTAAATCAAACCCGTCAGTATGAGAGTAATACTGCACTGGCGAATGCCTATGTGGATGCGTTCATCTACGGCCGTACATGGGAAGATGAGGTAAAATTCCTGGACGAGCTTAAAGACATAACTAAGGAGCAATTGGTTGAGTTTGCCAATAATTTCTATAAGGACAATTATGTTGTCACTTATAAGCGTAAGGGCGAAGATAAGGACATTGTAAAAGTGTCAAATCCCGGAATTACCCCGGTTAATCTTAACCGCGGGAAGCAGTCGGATTGGGTTACCAAATTCCATGAAACAGAATCGGAATCGCTGCAGCCTAAATATGTCGATTACAAATCGGCCATCAAATCCTACAGTATGGATAATGGGATTGAAGTGGCCCATATTGAAAATGAAAAGAACGACCTGTTCGACCTGAATATCATTTTTGACATGGGTAATGATAATGACAAGAAAATGGGCTTGGCCGCAGGATATATGGAATACCTGGGGACCGATAAGTACAGTCCGGAAGAATTGAAAAAGGAATTCTACAAGTTAGGGATCAATTATTATGTAAATACCGGAGGTGATCGCACATACGTTGGGCTCAATGGTTTAAAGGAAAACCTGCCAAAAGGTCTTGACTTGCTTGAGCACTTGTGGGCTAATGCTGCTGCCGATGAAGAAGCTTATAGTAAATATGTGGATAAGATCGCCAAGGGACGCCAGGACAATAAAACTCAAAAAGGAAGTATTCTTTGGAATGGCCTGATGAACTATGGAAAATATGGCGAGAATTCGAGATTAAGAAATATCATCCCGGTTAGTGAACTTCGCAATATCAACCCTAACGAATTGGTTGATCTCGTCAAGGGTATGAAAGATTACAAACAACGGATCTTCTATTATGGTAAGGATGTGGATGCGGCTGTAACAGCCCTTAATGAGATGCATGCCGTTGCCGATGATAAAAAAGATTATCCGGAAGCGATGGCCTTTGCCGAAAAGGAAACCGGAGGCAATGTTTATTTCGTGGATTACGATATGGTGCAGGCCGAAATGTTATTCCTGGCAAAAAGCGACCCGTTCGCTCCAGAGAATTTGGCAGCTACCAACCTGTTCAACACTTATTTTGGAAGCGGCATATCATCTATCGTTTTCCAGGAGATTCGTGAATCTAAATCTTTAGCCTATTCTGCATTTGCCGGATATATGACGCCTTCTAAAAAGGAGGAATCGAATTATGTGATGTCATACATCGGAACCCAGGCCAACAAAATGCCTCAGGCCGTTGACGCCATGATGGAATTGATGAGCAATATGCCGGAGGCCGAAGAACAATTCACAGCAGCCAAGGAAGCAACACTTAAGAAGCTGGCTGCCCAGCGTATCACTAAATCGAATATCTTTTGGTCTTATGAACGCCTGAAGAGATTGGGTTATGATAATGATAACAGGGAAGAACTGTACAATACGATCAAGGATATGACTATGGAAGATCTGAGGGACTTCTTCAATCAGAATATCAAAGGCGAAAATTATAACGTCATGGTCATCGGGAATAAGAACGATGTCGATATGCAGGCGCTCAGCAAACTGGGTGTCATCCAGGAAATGGATATCGATTATCTCTTCAATTATGAAAAGCCCGAACCGGTGAAAATGTAAGGCAATATGCTGTTAAAAACCTCACAAATTCTTGTGAGGTTTTTTTATTTCTTACAACTTGTTATTGTTATCTTTGAGCATCAACTAACCGCTTGATTTAATATGAAATTACTGGAAGGAAAAACGGCTATTGTCACCGGTGGAACCCGTGGAATTGGCAAAGGTATCGTTAAGGTTTTTGCAGAACAGGGAGCTGATGTTGCATTTACGTTTAGCTCATCTGAAGAAGCTGCTAAGGCCCTGGAGTCTGAAATAAGCTCGATGGGTGTGAAGGTTAAATCGTATAAAAGCAACGCTGCCAGTTTTGAGGAAGCCCAGCAATTAGCAGCTGATGTTCTCGAGGAATTCGGAAGTATCGACATCCTTGTAAACAATGCCGGGATAACAAAAGATAATCTCTTGATGCGCATGAGCGAAGAAGACTTCGACAAGGTGATCGATGTGAACCTGAAATCGGTTTTCAATATGACGAAAGCCGTTCAGCGTACCATGTTAAAACAGCGAAGCGGATCCATTATAAATATGAGTTCGGTGGTTGGTGTTAAAGGCAATGCAGGTCAAACCAATTACGCAGCTTCTAAGGCCGGGATCATCGGGTTCTCAAAATCTGTGGCCCTTGAATTGGGATCAAGAAACATCAGAAGCAATGTGGTTGCTCCAGGATTCATTGAAACCGAAATGACCGCAAAACTCGATGAAGCCACTGTTGATACCTGGCGTGCGGCCATCCCGTTAAAACGTGGTGGATCACCCGAGGATATTGCCAATGCATGTGTTTTCCTTGCCAGTGACCTGTCGTCATACATCACCGGGCAAACCTTGCATGTTGACGGCGGCATGTTAACTTAAAACAACTTTAGACCAAGTGTCTACAGCAACACTCTTAAATATAATTCTTGCTGGTATTGCAGCGCTTTTATTAGCGCTGTTTCAGTATTTATACAAATCGAACCGGAACAGCTTCAATATGTCCCTGGCATTTATCCGGTTCATCACGTATTTCCTGATACTGCTTCTGCTTATCAATCCGAAATTCGAACGCACAACGGTTTATAATGAGAAACCTAAACTGGTAGTTGCGGTTGATAATTCGGAATCGGTAAAACACCTGGAACGCACAGACCAGGTCAATGCTGTACTCGATGCTGTTCGACAGGACGAACAACTGAATTCGAATTTCGACCTGGAATACTTCCAATTTGGTACTGAGGTCAATCCTTTGGATTCGTTGAGTTTTGACGAATCGGAAAGCGACATCAATAAAATTTTCAAAGACCTGAGCCAGGTCTATAAAGATGCAAATGCACCCATGATATTGATCACCGACGGCAACCAAACCCTTGGAACGGATTATGAGTACGGATCAAAATCGTATAAGCATCCCATTTTCCCGGTTGTTCTTGGAGATTCCACCACCTATTCAGACCTGAAGATCGAACAGCTCAATGTCAATAAGTATGCCTATTTGAAGAATAGGCTTCCGGTAGAAGTATTTATTACCTATTCCGGAAATGCGGCAGTGAATTCGCAGTTGGTCATAAACTCAGGTAATGCGAGGGTGTTTACTCAGAACTTGAGTTTTTCCGAATCGGAGAATTCCAAACTGGTCAATCTCACCCTTCCTGCAAACCGGGTAGGCGTGGTGACCTATACGGCAACAATTGTACCCCTTGATAATGAAAAGAACAGGGTGAATAACAGCAAACCTTTCGCTGTTGAAGTCATCGACCAAAAAACAAATGTAGCCATCGTTAGTGCCATGATCCATCCGGATCTGGGCGCCTTGAAGAAAAGTATTGAAAGCAATGAACAGCGTACTGTTGATATATTAAAGCCGGGAGATTTTCTGAGAACGATGGAGAATTATCAACTGGTGATCCTCTATCAGCCAAATGGTACATTCAGGGCAACGATGGAAGCCATGCGAAATGCGAACAGGAACGTCTTCCTCATCACAGGTACGCAGACGCAATGGTCATTCCTGAATGGCATTCAGGACAATTTTGAACAAGAGGTGACATCGCAGCAGGAAGATTTTCAGGCCGATCTTAATGACGGCTACAATACCTTTATCGTGGACGATCTGGACTTCTCTTCCTATCCGCCATTGCGTTCGGAATTTGGGGCATTGCAAGTGAATATTCCCTTCCAAACCCTGCTTTACAAAACCATCAATGGGAATATCCTGGATGAGCCCTTACTGTTCACATTTGAAGAAGCAAGCAGGCGGGAAGCCGTTCTTATTGGTGAGAATATCTGGAAATGGCGGGCGCAGAGTTATCTGAATAACGACAATTTTGAAACCTTTGATGATTTTATAGGGAAACTTGTTCAATACCTGTCGTCCGACAGGCAAAGACGCCGTTTAACGGTGAATTATGAGTCCTTTTATAACGGAAATAGTAACATCATTATCAGTGCGCAGTATTTCAACAAGAATTACGAATTTGACAATAAGGCGAATCTTGAGATCATTCTGAAGAATAATCGAACCGATCTTTCATCAACGGTTCCGTTCGTCATTCGTCAAAACAACTACCAGGTGGATCTTAGCGGATTAGATCCTGGGGATTACGATTTTACCGTGCGTTCAATAAATGGAGAAGCATCACGCTCGGGTTCCCTGACAATCCTCAATTATAATGTTGAGCAACAATTCCTGAATGCCAACCTTAATAAATTGCAGGCAGTTGCGCAAAGCAGTTCGGGCAAGAGTTTTCTCATCGATCAATTCATCCCGCTGTTGAGTAATTTAAGTAACGATTCCCGATTCGCAATCATTCAAAAAAGTAGTAAAAATGTCGTACCTTTAATCGACTTTAAAATATTGCTCGGACTGCTGGCACTCAGCCTCGCTACCGAGTGGTTTATCAGGAAATATAACGGACTCATTTAATTTAAATACATAATACTAATGGAAAAAATACCTAAGATTGGATTACCAATCATTATCATTCTTATTGTACTGATCGTAGTGATCGGAAAATCGGCTGTAACCATAGGTTCAGGCCAGGCAGGCGTACTTTATAAAACCTTTGGCGGAGGTGTTGTAACCGATGAGGCGCCTATGGGAGAAGGGTTTCATATCGTAGCACCATGGAACAAAGTATTTGTTTACGAAGTACGGCGCCAGGAACTTTTTGAAAAAATGAAGGTTTTATCCTCAAATGGATTAGATATACAGCTTGATGCATCAGCTTGGTATAAACCAAAATATGCTGAACTAGGTAAATTACATCAAGAGATAGGCGAGAATTATTTGCAGCGTATTATCTTACCTACTATTCGATCGGCAGCCAGAAGTGTTGTAGGTCGTTATACCCCAGAGCAATTATACTCCAGTAAAAGAGATGCGATTCAAGTTGAAATTTATGAAGAGACCAAAAAAATAATCGATAATCAATTCATACAGCTTGATGAAGTACTTATTCGGGATGTTACCTTGCCGCCAACCATCAAGGAAGCGATTGAGCGAAAATTAAAGCAGGAACAGGAGTCTCTGGAATATGAATTCCGATTGGTAACTGCCGATAAAGAAGCCCAAAAGGTGCGTATTGAAGCACAAGGTAAGGCCGATGCAAACCGAATTCTGAGTGCTTCCTTAACAGACAAAATATTACAGGACAAAGGAATTGAAGCAACCCTTAAGTTGTCTGAATCAACAAACAGTAAAGTTGTTATAATCGGTTCAGGTAAGGATGGAATGCCAATTATTCTTGGAGATCAATAAAAAAATCCCAAATCATTTGGATTTGAATTATTTTTTTCCAAAACTTTGTTCAGAAATAAAAAAATGAAATTTAATCAATCACATAACCATCATTTTCGGACTTGCAACTCAAGCGAGAAGATTATGTATTGATTGAATTCAAAATATATCTGAAACCCGTTTGAGTAATCCAAACGGGTTTTTTTATTGCGCTCGTTTGAATTGCTCAGACCTAAAAAACAAATGATGAGTAAGTTAAAACTCGCAATTCAGAAATCAGGTCGTCTGCACGACGATTCTATGAGGCTGCTGAAGGATATTGGCATTACCGTTAACAATGGCAAGGAACAGCTCAAAGCCGCAGCAAGTAATTTTCCACTGGAAGTTTTCTATCTGAGGAATAGTGACATCCCGAACTATCTCAATGATGGTATTGTTGATGTTGCTATAATAGGTGAGAACCTGCTCTTTGAAAAGGGCAGAGGCCTGAACTCGATTGAACCTCTTGGATTCTCAAAATGCAAGGTATCCGTCGCTGTCCCAAAATCTTCCGAGGTGTCATGCCTTAAGGATCTGAACGGGATGCGTATTGCAACATCCTATCCGAATACCTTAGATCAATTTCTTCAACGCGATGGTATTGAAGCACAAACCCACCTTATCAATGGATCGGTAGAGATCGCCCCGAATATCGGGTTGGCAGATGCGATCTGTGATGTGGTCTCAAGCGGAAGTACCCTGTTTAAGAATAACCTGAAAGAGGTAGAGGTGTTGTTAAGGTCGGAAGCCGTTTTGGTTAAATCGCCTAAAATTGAACCGGGAGTTGATTCCATATTTGAGCAATTTCTGTTCCGCGTAAAATCGGTATTAAAGGGAAGAAAATCGAAATACGTTCTTCTGAATGCACCCAACGATCGCATTTCCGAAATTGCCTCGATAATTCCGGGAATGAAAAGCCCAACGATTCTGCCACTGGCAAGAGACGGTTGGAGTTCCTTGCACTCGGTAATTGACAAGGATAAGTTTTGGGAGGTTATCGATGAACTCAAAGCCCGCGGTGCCGAAGGCATACTGGTTTGTCCAATTGAAAACATGATCATTTAGGCCGTATGAAAACTATAATCAATCCCAATAGATCATCATGGTCATCGCTTGTGAAAAGGCCAAGCCAGTCCCTGGAAGAACTCGAACCGCTTATCAAAAAGATCTTCGAGAATGTCAGAGTTAAGGGTGATGCGGCCGTGCTTGAGTATACCAAAGCGTTTGATGGTGTAGACCTGAACGAAATTCGAGTAAGCAGTGAAGAAATAAGGTCAGCAGGTGCCGGCTTGTCCGATGATCTTAAAGGGGCCATGCAATTGGCCAAACAAAATATTGAAGTATTTCACAAAGCTCAACAAGCCGATGACGTTCTTATAGAAACCATGAAGGGTGTGAGCTGCTGGCGGAAAAGCCGGCCAATTGAGCGCGTAGGCCTGTATATTCCTGGGGGTACGGCACCACTGTTCTCAACGATTTTGATGCTAGCCGTCCCGGCCAAATTGGCGGGCTGTAAATCCATATTCATATGCACCCCTCCGGATAAAGATGGCAGTATTAGACAGGAAATCCTTTATGCAGCACGAATTTGTGGTATAGCTGAAGTATTCAGAGTAGGTGGAGCCCAGGCGATCGCTGCAATGGCCTTAGGGACAGAATCCATTACAAAGGCATACAAGATCTTTGGGCCAGGGAATCAATACGTCACTATGGCCAAACAACTGGCATTGGTCAATGGAGTTGCCATTGATATGCCGGCCGGTCCAAGCGAATTGTTGGTCGTTGCCGATGAATCTGCCAAGCCGGCCTACGTAGCAGCTGATCTGCTTAGCCAGGCTGAACATGGTGAGGACAGCCAGGTCATTCTGATTGCCGATTCTGAAAAACTGGCGAAGCAAGTCAATGCCGAAATTGAAGACCAGCTGAAAAAATTACCACGCAAAGCCATAGCAGAAAAATCGCTGGCAAATTCGAAATGTGTCATTTTGAAAGATCGCAGAGAGGCGTTAGACCTGATCAATCTATATGGACCTGAACACCTGATCATTTGTAAACAAGACGCCGAATATTATATTGATGGAATACAAAATGCTGGCTCTGTTTTTATCGGCAATTACAGTCCTGAAAGTGCGGGCGATTATGCGTCGGGAACAAACCATACCCTGCCTACTAATGGTGCAACATATGCTTTTTCCGGTGTGAGTTTGGAGAGTTTCCAAAAATGGATAACATTTCAGGAGCTCAGCAAAGAAGGGCTTAAAAATATTGGGCCAGCCATAGAATTAATGGCAGAAGCAGAGGGGCTTCAAGGACATAAGAATGCGGTAAGTATTCGGCTTAAAAATTAGATGAGATGATGACAAAGAACATAACAGAATTGATCAGGCCTGCCATTCGCAATATCAGGCCATATTCGTCGGCAAGGGATGAGTTTGATGCTGAAAATCATTCAATGATCTTCTTAGATGCAAATGAAAACCCTTTCCAGAATGGGTTGAATCGATATCCGGATCCCGGTCAAAGGCGATTAAAGGAGCGGCTGGCCGAATTGAGATCCCTTAAGGAAGATCAGATCCTCATGGGGAATGGCAGTGATGAGGTTCTTGACCTGATAGTAAAATTATTCTGCGAACCGGGAAAAGATGCGATCATGGTATTACCGCCAACTTATGGTATGTACGAAGTAATTGCAAATGTTAACGTAGTGGACGTTGAACGCGTTCCGCTCGATATGAAATTCCAACCGGATGTTGAGGCTATTTTGGAAGCGGCTACCGAACAAGTGAAGATCATCTTTCTTTGCTCCCCAAATAATCCGTCCGGAAATACGATGAATGCAGATGGAATCGAGAAACTTTTAAATGGTTTTAACGGGATCGTCGTTATTGACGAAGCCTACATAGAATTTTCAAGATCTGAAAGTTGGCTGAAGAAATTGAAAACCTATCCAAACCTGATTGTTACCCAGACATTTTCAAAGGCATTTGGAATGGCTGGCATCCGTTTGGGCATGTGCTATGCCGATGAAGAGATCATCAGGATCATGTCGGGTATTAAATTCCCTTATAACGTGAACCAGGCCACTCAAGAAAAAGCGCTAGATGTGTTGGGCAATATGAAAATTATCGAGAGCCAGGTTCAGACCATTTTAGGTGAACGCGATTTGCTGATCGATGAACTTTCTCAAATCTCATTTATCACAAAGGTCTTTCCTTCTGATGCCAATTTTTTATTGGTAAGAACAGATGATGCCGACCTCAGGTACAGCCAACTTATTGAAAATGGAATAGTTGTTAGAAACAGGAACGGGCTTGCCAATTGCGAGAATTGTTTGAGAATCACAATTGGTACTCCAAAAGAGAATACGATCCTAATACAAACACTGAAATCTTTAGAATGAAACGCATATTATTTATTGATCGCGATGGCACATTGGTCAAGGAGCCTCAGGACTACCAGATAGATAGTTTTGAAAAGCTGGAATTTTATCCGGAGGTATTTCAATATTTAGGCCAAATAGCAAGGGATTTGGAGTACGAACTGGTCATGGTTACCAACCAGGACGGGCTGGGTACAGATGCACACCCTGAGGTGGATTTTTGGCTGATTCAGAATTTTATAATAAAAGCTTTCGAACAGGAAGGTATTCGATTTGAAGCGGTGCACATTGACAAGACCTTCCCGCATGAAAAACGCGAAACCAGGAAGCCGAATACAGGCTTATTGACCGAATATTTCACCGATAAGTACGACCTGGAGAATTCCTTCGTTATTGGTGACCGGATTACCGATATGGAACTTGCCAAAAACCTGGGCGGGAAAGGGATTTTCATCAATGCAGAGACAGGGCTTGGGAAAGATGAGATCAAAACCGGAATCGATCAAATAGAGTCGGTAATTGCATTGGAAACCACATCCTGGAATGAGATCTGTTCTTTTCTCAAAGTACAGCCACGGCATGCCCGCGTTAAACGAGATACAAAAGAAACGCAGATCACTGTTGAACTCAATCTTGATGGCGAGGGCAGATCAGATGTCGAAACAGGAATTCCTTTTTTTGACCACATGCTGGACCAGCTTGCCAGGCATGGTAAACTGGATCTGACACTTCAAACCAAAGGCGACCTGGAAATTGATGAACACCACACTATTGAAGATACGGCACTGGCGTTAGGCGAAGCATTTTATAATGCTCTGGGTAATAAGTTGGGGATTGAACGCTACGGGTATTGCTTACCTATGGATGATTGCCTGGCCCAGGTGAGTCTTGACTTCGGAGGTCGGAGTTGGCTGGTCTGGGAGGCCGATTTTAAGCGTGAGATGATCGGGAAAATGCCAACGGAGATGTTCATGCATTTTTTTAAATCATTTTCAGATGCAGCAAAATGCAATCTGAATATCAAGGCCGAAGGTACAAATGAACACCATAAGATAGAGGCCATCTTCAAGGCATTTGCTAAAGCCATTCGCATGGCTGCTCGCAGGGATAAAGACCACATGATTTTACCATCAACAAAAGGCGTTTTAGAATGAAGACCGTTATAATCGATTATGGCGCTGGGAATATCCGCAGTTTGCAATTCGCTCTGGAAAGGTTAGGGATACATGCCAAACTAAGCGATGATAGGGAAACGATCCGGGCAGCAGATAAGGTCATATTTCCCGGGGTGGGTGAGGCCAGCTCTGCAATGGCTAAACTGAAACAATCTGGCCTTGAAAGGTTAATCCCTGAACTTCAACAGCCGGTATTGGGTATTTGCCTTGGTATGCAATTGCTTTGCAAATCGACCGAAGAAGGGAAGACAAAGGGATTAAGTATTTTTCAAACTGAAGTAAAAAGATTTTCAGCTGAAGTAAAGGTACCCCATATGGGTTGGAACACCATCAAAGGACTAAGGTCCGATCTCTTTAAAGATATTCCGGACAACAGTTATATGTACCTGGTTCATAGCTACTATGCCGAAAATTGTAAAGAGGCTATATCCACCACGAATTATGGTTTGGATTATGCCTCCGCACTACAGCATGAAAATTTCTACGGAGTTCAGTTTCACCCGGAAAAGAGTGGGAAAGTAGGGGAGCAAGTGTTGAATAATTTTTTAAAGATCTGAGCATGCGCATCATTCCAGCTATAGATATCATTGAAGGCAAATGTGTTAGGCTTACCAAAGGGGATTATGCTACCAAAAAGATTTATAACGAAAACCCTTTGGAAGTAGCCAGGCAGTTCGAACATTCCGGGATCAGGTTTCTGCACCTTGTGGATCTTGACGGAGCCAAATCAAATCGGATTGTCAATTATAAGGTTCTGGAAACCATCGCTTCAGGAACTTCATTGCAAATTGATTTCGGCGGTGGGATTAAAAGGAGAGAAGATCTTGAAATTGCGTTTTCAAGTGGTGCTTCTCAGGTCACAGGAGGAAGTATCGCTGCGAGGGACCCGGAACTTTTTAAATCCTGGCTGTTTGAATACGGGCCTGATAAGATCATCCTTGGTGCGGACGTTAAGCAGGGTCATATTTCGATCAATGGATGGCAGGAAACCACAGAATTAGACCTGTTCTCATTTGTTAACAGCTATATGGCTGCAGGGCTTAAATATGCGATTTGTACTGATATATCCAAGGATGGAATGCTTGAAGGCCCGGCTTTTGAGCTATATTCCGACTTGATCGATAAGGCTCCTGGTCTTCAACTGATAGCATCGGGTGGCATATCCTCACTTAATGATCTGGTGGCATTAGAGAAACAGGGTTGTGAAGGCGCTATCATCGGAAAAGCCCTTTATGAAAACAAGATAAACCTGAAGGAATTGGAACAATTAATAATCGATAATTCAAATGCTGACTAAACGAATCATACCCTGTCTGGATATTAAAAATGGCCGAACGGTTAAGGGAATTAATTTTGTCAACCTGACTGATGCCGGGGATCCAGTAGAACTTGCAAAACGGTATGCAGACCTGGGCGCGGATGAATTGGTCTTTTTGGATATTACGGCAACTCTTGAAGGTCGTCGTACCATGAGAGCCATGGTACTCAAGGTGGCTGAGACCGTAAATATCCCTTTTACGGTTGGAGGAGGCATTTCCTCAATTGAAGACGTTGATATCTTGCTGAAGTCGGGAGCAGATAAAGTCTCCATCAATTCGGCGGCAGTTAGACGTCCGGAACTTATTGATGAATTGGCAGCTAAATTTGGAAATCAGTGCATCGTTGTAGCTATCGATGCCAAATGGATGAACGGGAGATGGACAGTTCATTTAAATGGTGGATCTGTCCCAACAGATATCGAACTGTTCAGCTGGGCCAGGGAGGTTGAAAAGAGAGGAGCTGGAGAAATATTATTCACCTCCATGAATCACGACGGCACAAAATCGGGCTTTGCCAATTCGGCTTTGGCTCAATTATCTGAAATCGTAAATATTCCCATCATCGCTTCGGGAGGAGCAGGAAGTATCGAACACTTTGTTTCGGTATTCAGAGAAGGTAAGGCTGATGCAGCCCTGGCAGCCAGTATATTTCATTACGATGAGATACCTATTCCCAGGTTGAAATCGGAACTTAAGAAACAACAGATCGAAATTCGCACATGATGAAAGTAGATTTTAATAAATACGAAAACGGCCTGGTGCCTGCAATTATTCAGGACGCAGAGACATCAAAGGTTTTGATGCTAGGCTATATGAACGAGGAGGCATTTGAACATACTCGAAAAGAACAATTGGTTACTTTTTACAGCCGATCAAAAAAAAGACTCTGGACAAAGGGTGAGGAAAGTGGAAACTATCTTAAACTCGTAAGCATGGAGAGTGATTGCGACCAGGATGCGTTATTGGTCAAGGCATTACCAGGCGGACCGGTATGTCATACGGGTTCAGATACCTGCTGGAATGAGACCAATTCAGTACAATATGGGTTTTTAAGCCAGCTTGAGTCCATTATAGATAAACGCTCTGAAGACTTACATAATGCTGAATCTTATGTAGCCTTACTTCTTGCAAAAGGAATCAATTCCATTGCCCAAAAAGTAGGTGAGGAGGCCGTTGAAACCGTAATTGCATCGAAGGACGATGACCAAAATGCTTTTCTAAATGAAAGTGCCGATTTATTATTTCACCTGATGGTTCTGATAAAAGCCAAGCATTTCAAGCTCAATGATGTGGTGGATGTATTGCGATCCAGGCATTAGGGTTTTGAGAAGTTAAGGAATTTGGCTTACTTGCCTTTATGTTCAGAAAACGGTTCTATTACCTCGTAACCTTACAATATTTGGGTTACCGTTTCCATGGATGGCAGAAACAACCCAAGCTCAAAACCCTGCACTTCATGCTGGACAGAACATTGAACTATGTGCTTGAGGATCAGAAGTTCAAAACCATGGCCTCCGGAAGGACCGATGCAATGGTTTCGGCACATCAAGCAGCCTTTGAATTGTTTCTGGAAGACAAACCCCTTGAGAACAATGATGACTTTCTTCGGCTATTGAACACGAACCTGCCCCAGGATATGCGTGCTCTGGAGATCAAGGAAGTTTCAGAATCTTTCAATATTCTTCAGGACGTTAAGAAAAAGGAATACATATACCTGTTCGCTCATGGTGGAAAGTTTCATCCATTCTGTGCACCTATTATGACAACCATCTTAGATGAGTTGGATGTAGAATTGATGCAGGCGGGTGCTAAATTGTTTCAGGGACATCATAATTTCAAAGCCTATTGCTACAAGCCTTCGGATACCGGCGAATTCATGCGAACCATTGATCATGCTGAACTGGTCGAAAATTCCATTTATAAGGCAAGTTTTTTTCCTGAAAAGACCTACCTGTTCAGGGTAGTGGGTAAGGGGTTTGGCAGAAACCAGGTACGTTTGATGATGGGTGCCCTGATCGACCTTGGTAAGCATAAGATCGATCTGGACTATATCAAGCAGAGCTTAATGCCCGAAACAGATATCAGTAGGGAATATGTGGCTCCGGCATCCGGACTAATTCTTAACAGAATCGAATTTGAATAGTTGGATCGATTTTGTAATTTGATAAGCTAATACCATTTTTTATGAGTGCAACAATTCCAAAGGAGGCCCTGACGTTTTTCAAAAATCTGGAAAAGAACAACAACCGCGACTGGTTCAATGATCACAAAGCCGAGTTCAAAGCGCTTGAATCAAAGGTGAAGGAATTTTATAATATAATTTATAATAACCTTAATGTTCATGATGAAATTGATAAGATGAAAATGTTCCGCATTTATAGGGACATTCGTTTTTCAAAAGATAAAACACCTTATAAAACCTATTTTGCGGGCTCTTTCCATAGAAAGAAACCCGAATTACGGGGTGGCTATTACCTTCGTGTTGCGCCCAATGATCAGACATTTCTGGCAACCGGGTTCTGGGAACCGAACAAAGAAGATCTTTATCGGATAAGAAAAGAGTTTGAAATGGATGATTCTGAAATCAGAAAGATCATCAATAATAAGACATTTAAGAAGACCTGGGGGGAAATGCAGGGTGATGAGTTAAAAACGGCCCCTAAAGGATTTGATAAAGAACATCCGGCTATTGACCTCATCAAAAAGAAGGGGTTTATATTTACGAGATTATTTACAGACGCTGAGGTACTTGATAATGGCTTCGGTGCAGAAGTGGACAAGTCGTTTAAGCTAATCCGTCCATATTTTGACTATATGAGCGAGGTATTAACCACCGATCTGAACGGTGTATCATTGATATAATAAAGGCCCGGGTTTCGGGCCTTTTCTTATTTAATCTAAAAGTTATATTTGGCTCATCCCGCCGTCTACTTCAAGTTCAACAGCATTTATAAATGAGGCGTCATTTGAGGCAAGGAATAACGCGGTATTGGCTATTTCCTCTGAAGTCCCGAATCGACCCAGTGGAACCTGTTCGGCGAACCCTTTACCCATCTCGGCAATTACATCTTCCGGTAAGCCCATTTTACCATAAATTGGGGTATCAATCGGACCTGGTGCGATCGAATTCACCCGGATACCACGTTGTTTAACCTCGGAAGCCAGTACACGGGAATATGCTCTTAATGCACCCTTACTTGCCGAATAAACCGATAGACCATCAAAGCCACGTTGATGTACAATTGAGTTGGTAAATAATACGGACCCACCATCATTTATATGAGGCAGAGCTGCTTGAACAGTCAGGATAGGGCCTTTCACATTAATATCAAAGACCTCATCATAATGGGCTTCGGTAATATCGGTAGTAGGAGAGATGGGAGCAATCCCGGCATTCAAAAAGAGGACATCAATTGAGCCATATTGATCTACGGCTTCGCTGATCAATCTTCTGTTGTCTTCGGTACGGGAAACGTCTGCAACAACTGTGATGAAATCACCACTTAATTCCTTTGCAGCCTCCTCTAGGGCATCTTTTCTTCTTCCTGAAAGTACCACTTTGGCTCCTTCCTTTAAAAATAATTTTGCACTTGCAAGTCCTATTCCACTATTCGCTCCTGTAATAATGGCAACTTTGTTTTTTAGCTTACTCATATCTTTGTTTTTATTGGAACAAACGTTCCATTAATGATTAAAAAAATTATTCTAATATTCTCATTATTTTTTTCGAGATTCCCTTTAGCTCGGTTTTATCATTCATCAAAATACCTGTCATTCGAAAGCCCTGAATTGCAGTATATAAATACCAGGCATACGACTGTGCAGAGTCTTTCGTATTAAAAACTCCACTGGCCTGTCCTTCTTTGATCAAACTTTCAAACAAGGCAACAGTTACACTTTGATTGGCACTAAGAAAGTTCGTAATTACCGGATCCTGGTTAGCCATTTCTGAAATACAATTACCTATTAAACAGCCCTTTACATCACTTGTCATGGCATGTATATAGGTGTCAAAGATTAATTCCAGGGCATGTTTGGGATTCTTTGATTGCATAAGAAGTTTTGAAAGCAACAGGTTGTTTTCACTTTCATATTGGCGTAAACATACCATGAACAAATTCAATTTGCTATCAAATGAATTGTAAATACTGGAACGGTTAATACCAGTAGCATCAACCAGATCCTGCATTGAGGTGGCATTGAACCCCTTGCTGTTGAAAACAGCAGCAGCTTTCTTAATAACCAAAGCTCTATCGAATGTTTCCGTTTTCGGCATTTTATTTGAAATGATCAGTACAAATATATATCAATATTTGCATCCTAATGTTAATTAAACGCTAAATTATACGGCCGTAAGGAATTCCGGCTTTTCGAATACCTGGATGTTGCTGAGAAGCCGTTCCTTTACGATATTCATCATTCGCTTATTTAAAGCCGAAGAATTTTTAATGTAAATCTCGTACTCCTCTGCAGTAAACATGCCTATGAGCATGCCTTTGACTGCATTGCGGTACTTCATATCCTTGTGAATGGCGTTCTCCATATAGGCCTGTCTCTTTTCCAGGGAAAGATCGTAGAATACGTTCTTGTGTTTGGTAATATAATTTCGAAATCCGGCAATGATCAACTCATGCTGAAACTGAATTACGGGGCGAAGAACAAGGTTTTGAAACCGTTCTTCAGGACTCATTGAATCGTTGATAGAATTAGAGGGGAATTCTGGACGAATGCTTTTTAAAGCGCGGGCTCTTTCGTTCATAATGGTAAGATTTACTCTAAAAATAACCAGAAAAAAGCCCGGACAAATCCGGGCTTTACTTTCTTGTTAACTAATTTATCAACAACATAGCCTACACAAGGCAGGCTCATGCTTATTCGTTGATGAAATCATCGAAGGATTTCAACTCAAGATCGTCCACCTTTGACTTTTTCTTGAGCTTGGCAAACTGCGTTTTAGCACTGTTATATTCTTCTTCGATAAGTGCAAGATTATCCAGTTCAGATTGAGATGGTTTATCATAGCTGCTGGCAACCTTACTGTATAGTTTGGACAATTTCTCGCGCAACTGCGGTTCTGCTGTTCCAACATAATTATCTCCGGTGGTGATCACCAGTGTCTTTTTTAAGTCGTTCAGGGCAGTCGCCAGTTTCTTATTCTTATCCTTAACCGCTTCGTGCAATGCATCCAATTCGTAAACCATATAGGCCAGGTCCTCTGTCATATCATAGAGTTTCATGGTGGTCTCATGTTTGAATGCCATATCCAAGTCAGACAGCCCGGTCCTCTTATCGTTCACCACTTCAAATACATGTTCAAAGGTGTCCTTACCTTTGGTGATCACGGCTTTGTACTGTCCGGCAGGAACCCTTGGAGAAGTAAATCCGCCGAAAGTAAAGGTCTTACCTTTGGCTATCTTAGGTTGCTTCATCCTGAAATTCCATCCTACAATATTGATACCTTTAGATTTACCAGGGCTAATCGTGGAAACCTTATTTCCTTCCATATCCTGGATCTCCATGGTCATCTTACCAAAGGTGTGACGTTTTGGTAACAGATATTTGATCTGTGCACTGCTTGGTGCGCTGGCACCTACAAACTGGGTTTCGGCACCAAATCCATTACCGAAGGCGCCGCTTTGGTCTTTCATAACTGTCGGTTTGGAGTCGAAGAAATGCAGTTTCTTACTCATGGCCTCGGCATCTATCTGGCGCAATGGTGAAATATCATCGATTATGATAACGCCTCTTCCGTGAGTACCCATAACCAGGTCATTGGTGCGTTGCTGCATATCTACAAAATGAACTGCAGCTGCCGGCATGTTATTCTCAAACTTATGCCAGTTGGTTCCACCATCCGTAGTGATATATAGACCGAATTCCGTACCTAAGAACAGCAAATCTTCATTGACGTAGTCCTCCTGGATATTTCGGGCAAAGATCTCAACATCATCGCTGATGATGTTCTTCCAGGTCTTACCATAATCGCTGGTCTTAAAGGCATATGGTTTCATATCACCCCTGGTATGCCCGTCAAACACCGCATAAGCGGTACCCTTTCCATGAACACTGGCTTCTATATGATACACCCAGGTATTGGCCGGAAGCCCTTGAATGTTGGGTGTTGTATTGGTCCAGGTACGTCCACCGTCTGTGGTGACCTGAACATTGCCATCATCGGTTCCAACCCAGATCACATTTTCATCAAGTGGTGATTCTGTAATGGTGAAGATGGTTGTATGATTCTCTGCACCGGAATTGTCCATGGACAGTCCCCCGGAATCTTCTTGTTGCTGCTTGGCCGGATCGTTGGTTGTGAGATCCGGAGAAATGATCTCCCAGCTATCACCCATATCTTCAGATTTATGTAAATATTGACTACCCATATAGAACCGATCAGGCTGATGAATACTTACGGCCATAGGTGGATTCCAGTTGAATCGCAGTTTCGAGTATCCCTTTACCGGAAGGGGTTCAATATTCTTTACCAATTCCTTGTCGGCATCATAACGCCAGACCTGTTCGGCACCCTGCATCTCTGAATAGATGATGTTTTTGGTGGGATGCCTTAATACTCTGAAACCGTCTCCAAAACCAACCGGGATCCAGTCACTGGCAGTAATTCCACCTCCTGAAGAGGAAGGTCCGTACCAGGAGCCATTATCCTGAAGTCCTCCATAGACATTATATGGTTCTTCGTTATCAACACTAACGTGGTAGAATTGCGAGAGAGGCAGGTTTTCTACGATCTCAAATGTAGTACCTCCATTCCAGGAGCGATAAACCCCACCATCTGTTCCCGAATAAATTCGATCGGAATCATTGATATCAAACGAAAGGTCGTGTATATCACTATGCATATTCCCGAGGTTCTTAAAGGTTTTACCCCCATCTCGCGAAATGGAACCTGAAAGTCCGCCCTTGATCACCACATCAGGATTTCTTGGATCCACTACAATTCGTGAGAAATAGAATGGACGTACGGTAATACCGAAGTCGTTATTCAGCTGTTTCCAGCTTGCCCCGGCATCATCCGATCGATATAGTCCTTTCTTCGTATCCTCTTCAGCTTCAATAACCGTATAGAGCACATTCGAATCTGAAGGGGCTACAGCAATGGCCAGACGGCCCAATATACCTTCAGGAAAACCATTATGGATCTTATTCCAGGTCTTACCTGCATCGGTTGATTTATAAAGTGCACTGTTGACACCTCCCGAATTAAATGACCAAGCTGTTCTTCTGAACTCCCACATGGATGCATAAAGCGTATTCGGATCATTGGGATCAATGGCCATATCGGCGCAGCCTGTACCTTCATTAATGTACAAGATCTTTTCCCATGTCGCTCCTCGGTCGGTCGACTTATATACCCCGCGTTCTTCATTATCAGACCACAGGGCGCCAAGTACGCCTACATAGATCTCGTCGGAATTATCGGGGTTCACAATGATATTTGCTATTCGTTCTGAGTTATCAAATCCCAGTTTCTCCCAGTTGGTACCACCGTCGGTTGATCGGTATAAACCATCGCCAATCGATACGGAGTTCCTGGTCCAGGTTTCACCTGTTCCAACATAAATGGTATTATCCGGATCGTTAGGATCTAATGTTACCACGCCAATGGACTGGCAATATTCATCAAAGATGGGATTGAATGTTGTTCCTGAATCATTCGATTTCCACACACCACCACCGGCAGTACCTGCATAAATGATCCTGGCATTGGTAGGGTGGGCCTCCATATCGTTGATCCGGCCGCTCATAACGGCAGGGCCTATATGCCTTGCACGCATATCTCCGAATAGGTCGGCCAGTTTAATAGGTTGCGCTTCCTGAGCCTGAGCTGTAAAAGGAATCAGGCTGAAGCAAAATAAAGTTGCTAAAAATGTATTTTTCATGCTATGGCTGGATTTAATCAAAAATCCCCAACATTTGAAATGTTGGGGATATAGAAGTTTTAATTTTTATCGTCGTTTCCGTCTTTCTTTTCTTCGGTTTCAATTTCCTCCGGGAACTTGAATATGCTGTCGTCTACTTCCGTTATGAGCTCAACAGTATCCATATTAATTGGTTGGCTCATGCCTCCTTTCATACCCTGAGTCATGGAGAACGGAATGTAAAGGCCATCCACTTCCTGGTAGTCGCTAAATGAAAGCTCCTGGATCATACCTTTAGCCTGACCTTGCTTCATTTCAGCATGCATACCAATTGGAACGAAGTTATCCGGATCGAAGTAATAATATGAAATACTTTCTTCCTCTTTCCCGTCGATCATCAATGGCTCCATGACCAGTTTAAGCTTAAAGCATTCCGTACCTCCGAAATCCTCCTTACCCATTAATTCCAGGGTGTAGCCTTTATCCTTATAGTCAAGGAACGGATCTGGGAAATCATTGAGCTGCTTTTTGAAGTTTTCCGTTTGTTCGGCATCACTCTTTTCAGCCTTCATACTTTGGAAATTAGTTCCCCAAAGCACTTCACCGTCATATACGTTTTGCTTGAACACTTGTCCTTGAAGATTGATGACAACCGCTTGTCTACCATCTTTCATCTGGTATCTTTCAATTGGGATCTCCATGCCGCCCTGATTGATTTTGGCAGTCATTTTCATCCCCTGAACTTTACGCCAGTTCTCCTTGCCACCTATGTTCTCAAAATAGGTGTCAATGATCTCATCGGCGGTTTGAGCATCAGTCTGCGCCACAAATGTCACGGCCAATGCCAGTAGTAGTACTCTTAAAGTTTTCATGTATTAAATTATATTAATGAAATGCGTTTTCAATTAGACTTCCAAAAGTACAAAAATGTTATGGCCGGGGGTCTTTAATTTTTGTTAACATTAACAAAAATATTACTCCTTCGGCATGACAAAAATGGACTCATCAACGTCGATATTGAACTCAACTTTGTTGTATATCATTTCCAATACAACATTGCCATTTACCTTTTGAATATTTGTAAAAGGTACATACCGGCCATCAACTTCCTGGTAATCGGTCATGCTGTACTGAACCGTTAACCCTTTGGCTTCGCCCGAAAGAATAACACTTTCATAAGCGATGGGAACGAAATTCTCCGTATCGAAATAATAGATATCGATGTTCTCTTCTTCATTACCGTCAACCAAAACCGGTTTCTTGGTTAGTTTGATCTTGAATGCTTCAGAACCTTCGAACTGCTCATTTCCCAGTAATTCAACGCTATAACCCTTTTCCTTATAGTTGAAAAAGGCGTCGGGAATCTGATCCTTGGCTTCGGCTTTAAAGTTATTTGAACGTTCCGAATCGAAGGCCTCGGCCTGCATGGTCTGGAAGTTACTTGACCAGCCGGTTTCGCCGTCAAAGGCTTCAAAAATGTATGAGGTACCTTGCATGTCTACATCGACAATTGATCTGCCATCTTTCATCATAGTGGCTACAAAAGGATAATCCACTCCCCCTTGGCGTCCCACGCCAATAACGCGCATGGATTCCACCTTTTCCCAATTGGCATAGCCACCTATGTTCTCCAGATAGGTGTCGATAATTTCTTCAGCTGTTTGTGATTGTGTTGGTGTTGCAAGGCATATGATCACTGCTGCAACGAGTAGTTTGATGGATTTCATAAGGAATAAGATTTTGATTGATATCAATTGGACTAACGATAAGGCCATTTGTTACATAAATTACAGTAAATTTTTTAGAACCGGATCCAACTGTTAATTCTGAATCGGGTAATTCGGAATGTTCAATCCTAGAATGATGTCGCGTTTTATAGTTTTTACTTGGCCATTTCCGGTTAACCGAACAACACCCGAACCACCCCTTGGCCTTTCACGATTGCGGATGCCTTCCGTAACAAACGGATC
>CAJIBQ010000351.1_pt1 | contig 28418 bp, 28 predicted proteins | sample 9199391 | NCBI WGS metagenome assembly CAJIBQ01 (sample SAMEA7708309, study PRJEB35096) | sediment metagenome | biome: marine neritic benthic zone biome [ENVO:01000025]; feature: sediment [ENVO:00002007]; material: shallow marine sediment [ENVO:03000034] sea grass bed [ENVO_01000059] ... | reverse complement strand
CGGACCTGGAATCTATGATATGAAAGCAGGTCTGACCCAGATCATCTTTGCATTACAAACTATAAAGGATTTGGAACTCAGTCCGGCTGTTGATCCCTTGGTCTTGATCAATTCGGATGAGGAGATAGGCAGCCATGAATCTCGTCATGCCATCAAACGACTTTCCAAAATCTCCAATAGGGCCTTTGTTCTTGAGCCACCATTGGGGCTTGACGGCAGGCTCAAAACAGCAAGAAAAGGTATAGGCCATTTCGAAGTGATGGTTAAAGGCAAGGCAGCACACGCCGGATTGGACCCCGGGCGAGGGGTGAATGCCATTGTCGAGTTGGCCCATCAGGTGCAGAAATTGCATGAGATGAATGATTTCGATAAAGGCATTACTGTAAATGTTGGGCTTATCGAAGGAGGACAGACGGTCAATGTGGTAGCGCCGGAAAGCAAATGTTCGATTGATGTTAGGGTGGCAACAATTGAAGACGGGAAATACATAACTGAGAAGATTCTCAATCTGAAGCCAACATTGCCGGATGTGGAATTAAAGATAGAAGGAAAAATAGGTCGTCCGCCAATGGAACGGACGGAACGAAATAAAAAGCTTTGGTTGAAAGCCAAAGAGAACGCAAAATTAATCGGACTTTCGATAGGGGAAGGCATGGCAGGTGGAGGTTCTGACGGAAACTTCACCAGCTTATTTACCGCAACATTGGATGGGTTAGGAACAGTAGGTGACGGCGCTCACGCACAACATGAATTTATTTTCAAGGATGCCTTGATTGACCGCACGGCATTACTGACACTTATGTTGCTGGAAGAGCCTATTGATCATTAAAAGCATAAGTCATGAGACATGAATATCATTTTAGCAGTTTCGCTCGAATAACCGATTTACAGGAGAAGCCCTTTGATGTTATTGCTCTTGATAAGCAAGCCTGGGAAAACGCTGATTTTGTGGTATGTGAGGTGCGTAAACGTGGAATAGGCACTTATCCATTGGAGTTGCCAAATGGTCGTAATAGAAGAATGCGCGTTGGACTTCATATAGTTGGGGCTTTAGGAGTAAGGCATGCTACTTTAGAAGCTACAGGTAGTTGGAAGGAAACAGGAGAAGATGGAATTATGCATTTTCTTACTCCGGGTGGATTATTTGGCAAATTAACGTCCAAATCATCATACATGTCCGACCTTCCTGAAATGAAATATATCGGTCATGTCATGCGAAACGGAAGCAAGGTTAGCATGTTTGATTTTAGCAAATCCGCTCCTGAAAAGGCCCTGGAAATTCCAGTCGTTTTATTCGTTGGAACATCAATGTCTGCCGGGAAAACAACATCGGCCTGTATCGCTACCGATATTTTTAAAAAGGCCGACCTTAAGGTAGTGGCTGCAAAACTAACTGGGGCGGGATGTTTCAAGGACATCTTGGCCATTCGTGATGCCGGTGCCGATGCGATCTATGATTTTGTTGATGTTGGACTTCCTTCATCAATATGCGACCGTGAGGCATTTAAAGGGCAGGTTAAGCAAATTCTGAATTTAGTTGCCAATGAAAATGCAGATGTCGCTATCATTGAGATTGGGGCATCACCGCTTGAACCTTATAATGGTGATATTGCAATTGAAGCTATACGTAAGAATATTAGATGTACAATTCTAAGCGCCTCAGACCCTTATGCGGTAATGGGATTGATGAAAGCCTTCGAGATCAGACCAGATATTGTTACGGGAATTTCTACAAATACCATTGCCGGCACTGAACTGGTTGAACGCTTGTGCAAAGTGCGTGCATTAAACCTGATTGAACCGGAAACCTGGCCGGAGCTTACAAGAATTTTATCGGAGTTAACGGGCTTTAATTTAAATGTTGAACAACATGAAACGAGTACTAATACCCACTGATTTTTCTGAGAATGCGTGGAATGCCTTGAAATACGCGGTTCATCTTTTTAAGGATGCTGCCTGTAAGTTTTATTTGTTGAATACCTATACACCGGTCATATATCATTTGGATTATGTAGATATCAATCCCGCTCAATTCATGTTGGAGGATCCGGTACGTGAAAATTCTGAAATGTGCTTAAAGGAACTGAAAAGCAAGATTCAAAATGAGATTAAAAATCCTGAACATGAATTCGAATGTAAGGCTGCATTCAATACACTGATACACGAGATTAAAGATTCGGTTTCAGATTTGAATATTGACCTTATCGTCATGGGAACTAAAGGTGCCACTGGTGCCAGGGAGATCCTGTTCGGATCGAATACGGTGCACGTGTTCAAAGGTGTGAGTTGTCCGGTATTAGCTGTTCCTGAAAGTTTCGAATTTGAAAAACCTATGGCACTGCTTTTTCCAACAGATTATATGGTTGAATTTACCAGGGAACAAATCCAGCCGATCCTTGATATAGCCAAATTACATCACTCCCAGATCAATATTATGCATGTATTCTATGGTGAGGAATTGACCGAGGTGCAGGAGCGCAATAAAGAAACCCTGACTAGTTACTTTGAAGGATTATCACTACAGGTTCACGACGTCAGTAACAAAATCATTGGAGAAGCCATATCGGATTTTCAAATACGCTTTCCCATTACAATGCTGGTTATGGCTAATAACAAACATTCATTCTTTGAAAACTTGTTCTTCAGATCTCGTATCAACCAAATTGGATTTCATTTGAATATCCCATTTTTGGTTGTTCCTACTAAGGATAAATAAGTTCTGAATCATGAAACGAAATATATTATTGCCAACGGATTTTTCTGAATGCTCCAGGGGCGCAATTGGATATGCATTCGAATTCTTTAAAGGTCATGACTGCACTTTTTTCCTGTTTCACACATCGTACCTTGAAACCAGTACCATGATCAACTTGACCAATAAGCTTACAAGTATTGTTGATCAACAGGCTGAAGAAAATATGGACAAATTGTTTAAGGAACTTGAACCTGTAGCATCAACTTCCAGATTCGATTTGAAAGTTATATTGAGAAAGGATTATATTCTTGAAGCACTTGAGCGTGTCGTAAAGAAAAATGACATCGACCTTGTAGTTATGGCAACCAAAGGAGCTACCAGGGCAAAACGTATACTTTTTGGCAGTAATACTGTAAAGGCTTTAAGAAGCGTCAAACAATGCCCGCTTTTAGTCGTTCCCGATGAATACAGCTATAAGCCCATCGATCAAATTGCCTTTGTATCCGATTACAACCGGTTTTATGGCGTTCAGGAATTGAGGCCAATAGGTGAACTGCTTAAACTTTATAATGCCAAACTTAAGATCATGCATATCAATGAAGAAAAATCATTGTCCGATATTCAGGAATATAACATTGGAGAGTTAAAAGACTACTTCAAGGAATTCCAGCATGAATTTCACTGGATGCCTGAGTATGCGAAAAAGACGGACGAAATAGGAACATTTATTTCAAGCCATTCAATAGATATCCTGGCTATGGTAAGGTACAGTCATAGTCTCATAGAAACCATTTTCAACGAACCGGTAATAAAGAATATCAGTTTCGATCCGAAGATCCCGTTTCTTGTGATTCCTGAACAAGTTGAGAAAGGAAATTAAGTGCGCACGAGAAGACTCGAACTTCCACGACCAAAAGTGGTCACTAGGCCCTCAACCTAGCGCGTCTACCAATTCCGCCACGTGCGCAAATGATGGGCATGCAAATATAAAACGGATTTACGAGATCGCCCCAGTTTATTACATAAAAAAACCCTGCAGTATTCTTCGAAACTACAGGGATCCATCTCACTTCGTGACCTGGCTGTCCGCCCGGCCATACCGTTCGGACGAGGGGCTTACCGCAACATGTGCGGCATAAACTTCTCGCCCCGGTTTATTACATAAAAAAACCCTGCAGTATTCTTCGAAACTACAGGGATCCATCTCACTTCGTGACCTGGCTGGGGCTCGAACCCAGGACCCTCTCCTTAAAAGGGAGATGCTCTACCAACTGAGCTACCAGGTCTAAGTTGAACAGAAGTCCAAATGAGGCTGCAAATATAAAATGTTTAATCCTTAATTCCATAAACTTTACCATTAATTTTGTTTTTTTGCCTTGTGCCTAATAGCGCATATAAATCAAACCAGAATAAGAGAATATGATCATTGTTCTTCTCGGATATATGGGATCAGGAAAAACTGAAATCGGCCGACTTTTAGCAGAGATGCTGAGCTACGATTTCACAGACCTGGATGCACATATAGAAATGGAAGAAGGGCAATCCATCAATGCGATATTTCAGGAGAAAGGTGAGATCTATTTCAGAAAAGCCGAGACCAAACACCTGAAGAAGCTGCTTGAACATGCTAACCGAACAGTTCTAAGTCTTGGCGGAGGTACACCCTGCTATTCAAACAATATGGAATTGGTAAATGGTCATGATGGGTCCACTTCCATTTACCTCAAAACCAGCATAGCCACTTTAGCTAAACGGCTCAAAATTCAAAAGGCAGATCGCCCGTTGATAGCACATATAGAGACCGAAGAAGCCATGACAGAGTTTATTGGGAAACATCTATTCGAACGTATCCCATTTTACAATTTAGCTAACACGGTGATCGAAACCGATGACAAGTCGGTACAAGAAGTCGTCGAGTCTATTTTACTTGAGCTATACTAGAACGGCGCAGGCGTTCTCACCTTCCATCTCTACCTGGATATGTTCTCGAATTGATGTTGAAAGCGAGAGTCCTTTAAAATCGGCCTTCACCGGGTATTTTTTATGGTTTCTGTTAACCAGGACGGCGGTTTTAAATCGCTTCAACGGTACATCAAGGAAATGCCTGACCCCATAAATAAGTGTTGTGCCAGAATTCAAAACATCGTCGACCAGCACCACGGATTTGTTTTTATAATCCGCCGCATCAAGGCTGGTTTCCACATTGTTCAAGGGCCGTTTTTTGTTGATTATTACTTTGCACAACACGATCTGTTTACCTGAAATTTTGGTCAGTATGCTTTTAAGGCGTCTGGCCATGATATAGCCATTTTTTTCGATGCCTGCCAGAATGATGGCGTCCTCATCTACGTTGGTCTCATAGATCTGATAGGCAATTCGTCTCAATTTATGAGAGATTTCCTTTTTTGTGAGTATGACATTTTTATTATCGCTCATGATCGAATTAAATGCGCATAAAATTACTCATTTATATCATAAAAATCGTCCATATCCCGTCGTTCTTTTTTCGTCGGGCGACCTATCCCTTTCTTCCTGTGATTTGCCGAATCATATTTAAGCATTTCACGAGCCTTGAAGGCTTCTTTTTTAGTGAGGTCTGTTCTGTAGATATCAACCAATTTCGCACCGACTCGGGAAGGTGGAATGTCATTGATCTTGAACGTATAATTGATCTGGTTCTTTCGCAGCTCGATCTGGTCCGAAATATAGACCTCACGGCTCGGCTTGGCGACTTCTCCATTAATCCTGATCTGGCCCTTTTTACAGGCGTTGGTAGCCATGTTTCTGGTCTTGAAATAGCGGACACACCAGAGATATTTATCTATTCGCATAAATTCTAAAAAACAGCGTTATTGTTTAAACGAAAACCTATAAAATTGTATCTTGCAACCAAAAATAAGCAATATGAATAAGACAAAATGGAATTTAATTCCTGCCTTAATTTTTTCTCTTCTCTTTGTGGTTTTAGGATGTAGAAAAGACGACGGACTTCTTCAAGCAGTTCCGGAGCGTGACAGGACCGAACAACAGATTGCCGACAGGGATTCGCTTTTGGATTACCTGGGTACACATTATTACAATTCCGATGATTTCATGATGAGTGCTAACCCTTCGATGAATGACCTGGTCATTACCGAATTGGAGAGTGGTGAATCATTGCCTGACGGGCATACCATGTTGATCGATGCGGTTGAGATTCACAACACCCTTTTTCTCGACGTAGATTATGAGTATTACATTTTGAGATTGAACCAGGGCGGTGGGATAAAATCACCAAATTTCCCTGATGAAATACGAGCCAACTATTCGGGTAACTTGCTGGACGGAGCGGTTTTTGACAGTTCAGTTAATTCGGTTGTACTTGACCTTTCCCAGTTGGTGCCTGGATGGAGCCGTGTGATTCCTGAATTCAATGTAGCCGAATCATTCGATTTGAATATGGATGGGACGGTTTCTTTCAACAATGCCGGAGTTGGGGCTATGTTCATACCGTCGGGATTAGGTTATTTCTCCGGAGGAGCAGTAGGTATCCCGGTATATTCTAATCTGGTATTCAAATTTGATATCTATCAAACCGAGGTTGCCGATCATGACCAGGATGGTGTACCGAGTTTTATCGAAGATCTTGACGAAGATATTAATTTAATTAACGATGATACGGATGGCAACCAATTGGCAAACTTTATCGATCCGAATGATGATGGTGATGAAGTTTTAACAATAAATGAATTGATGCCGAAGGAATATGTGGTTGATACCAATATAGGACAGGAGGAACCCGTACTTGGGCCTAACGAATTCGAACGTAACAGATCTGAGGTCGATGGTGTAATTACGATCAATACGGTTACATTGATGGATTCCAATTCAGACGGGATCTGGGATTATCTCGATGAGAATATTATAATCGATTATAGTGAAGACAACTAAAAAAAGCCGCTTTAAGCGGCTTTTTTACTACCATAGATTTAACGTTTAAAGTGCAACCGACAAACTCAGGATAAGCTGACTAGGTCGTGTATCCAATCGGCTCGTGTCAATATTATTATTGTTAAGAAATTCAACTTCGTTCTCCGAAAATCCGCGTTCATAACGTAAATCGATACCGATCTTGTTCAAATTGACACCAACACCAAAATTGAGGCCAACTGAAAGATCATTTTCAACCATATTGATATTCCTGCTATCGAATTCGGTATCCAGGATGTATTGAAGTGATGGGCCGGCAAAGACATTCAATGGCCCGAAAACTTTTATCCCAACCAACAATGGAGCATCTAATTTTTGCATTTTAAATTCCCCATCGGAATAATCGCTGGTCGTGCTGGTATACACCACTTCAGGTTTGAAGAAAAGATCATTCCCCAGCTTCCCGAAAATACCAACATGGAAGCCCACATTTCTTTTAGGATCATCGGCTGCGGCTCCAATGGCTTCAAAATAATCACCGTTGCCATTGTAGTTGAGACCACCTTTAAATCCGAAGGAGGAACCAGATTGAGCCCACATTACGGGCATAGCTGTTATCATAGCCATTGCCAGTGTCAGTAAGGATCTTTTAAACAAGAAGGTTGGAAAGTTCTCTTTAGACTTTTTACTAGGTTTCATAATTGTTCGTTTTGATTTATGATATAAAAACGAACGATTAGAAGTATTATTTCCTTTGAAGAACAGCTTTTACTTTTTCAACAAGGTGTTCGCTGCTCAACCCATACTTCGCCATAAGCTGTGCAGGAGTGCCCGATTCACCAAAGGAATCATTTACTGCAACAAACTCCTGTGGAGCAGGCATTTTTTGTGCCAATACTCTCGAAACACTCTCACCTAATCCACCATGGAAATTGTGCTCTTCTGCAGTTACCACACATTTGGTTTTACTTACCGATTCAAGAATTGCTTTTTCGTCCAGCGGTTTAATCGTGTGTATATTGATGACTTCGGCCGAAATACCCTTCTCATGAAGTATTTTATGGGCCTCAAGGGCTTCCCATACCAAATGCCCCGTTGCTATGATGGTTACATCATTGCCGTCTTGCAATTTTACAGCCTCACCAATTTTGAATTCCTGATCTACCGGAGTAAAATTAGGCACTTTTGGCCTTCCAAAACGCAGGTATACCGGACCGCGATGATTTGCGATAGCCAGGGTTGCAGCCCTGGTTTGGTTAAAATCACATGTGTTGATCACTGTCATTCCCGGAAGCATTTTCATCAGCCCGATGTCCTCAAGGATCTGATGCGTAGCACCATCCTCTCCAAGTGTTACACCTGCATGAGATGCACATATTTTTACATTCTTATGCGAATACGCTATACTTTGCCGAACCTGATCGTAAACCCGACCGGTGGAAAAATTTGCGAATGTACCCGTGAATGGGATTTTACCACCTATGGTCATTCCTGCTGCAATGCCCATCATGTTAGCTTCCGCAACACCAACTTGAAAGAACCGTTCCGGATGATTGGAAGCAAAGGTATCCATCTTTAAAGATCCTGTAAGATCTGCACAAAGTGCAACCACCTGTTCATTGGTTTTACCCAATTCAGTAAGACCGGCGCCAAAGCCTGAACGGGTATCTTTATTTCCGGTGTTCGTATACGTTTTCATGGTTGTCTCGAGGGGTTTAATAGTCTCCAATGGTCTCAGGGTTTTGATTTAGTCCTATTTCTAATTGTTCGTCATTCGGGGCTTTACCATGCCAGGCATGCGTATGCATCATGAAGTCAACACCATGACCCATTACGGTCTTCAATAATACACAAACCGGTTTGCCATTCCCGGTATTCGATTTAGCGACTGCCATTCCTTTTTTAATGGCTTCAATATCATTACCTTCATTTATTTCAACAACCGTCCAGCCAAAGGCCTCAAATTTTGATTTCAGGTCTCCCATAGGTAGAACGCTTTCGGTGGAGCCATCAATTTGCTGGCCATTCAAATCCACGGTAGCAATAAGGTTATCGATCTTATTTCCTGCTGCATACATAATGGCCTCCCAATTCTGACCTTCCTGCAGTTCACCATCACCGTGGAGGCTGTATATCAAGTGAGAATCTCCATTTAACTTTTTGGTTTGGGCTGCACCGATGGCAACAGACATACCCTGGCCGAGCGATCCACTGGCAATTCGCACACCGGGCAGGCCTTCATGTGTTGCCGGATGGCCCTGTAACCTTGAGTTGATAAGCCTGAATGTGTTTAATTCGTCAACCGGAAAGTATCCGGCTCTTGCCATGGTGCTGTAATATACCGGACTGATATGGCCATTGGATAAAATGAAAATGTCTTCATTGATCCCGTCCATATTGAAATCGGGATTGTGATCCATGATCCCATTGAACATGGCAACAAAAAATTCTGTACACCCAAGGGAGCCTCCCGGATGACCTGAATTTACCTTATGCACCATTCTTAAAATATCTCTTCTTATCTGTACTACGAGGTCTTCCAGCTGGGTTGTTTCTATCATAAATTAGGATGATTTTGGGGTCAAAAATAAGTCTTTAATTGAGCTTGACAAAGTTGCTGGCAGAGCACTTATTAACGAATTAAATTGAATTGCTAACAATTTAATATTGGTTTAAGAATGATATGCCCATCAGATGGTTATCTTTGGTGCCGTCTAAGGATAGTATATGACGTTCAAAATAAGCGGAAAAGATACCAATTCCAAAGCCAGAGCCGGTGAGTTAAGAACAGATCATGGATTGATCGAAACTCCGATCTTCATGCCGGTAGGAACATCGGCAACGGTAAAAACTGTGCATCAAAGAGAGTTACGCGAGGACATCAACCCGGATATTATTCTTGGCAATACCTATCACCTGTATTTGAGGCCTGGAACCGGAATCTTAGAAGAAGCCGGTGGATTACACAAGTTCATGAACTGGGACCGAAACATTCTCACCGATTCAGGAGGATATCAGGTATATAGCTTATCAGCCAACCGGAAGATCAAGGAAGAAGGTGTAAATTTTAAAAGTCATATCGATGGGAGCCACCATCTGTTCACACCTGAAAATGTTATGGAGGTACAACAAAGCATCGGTGCCGATATCATTATGGCATTTGATGAATGTACACCATATCCATGTGACTATGATTACGCGAAACGCTCGATGGAGTTAACACACCGGTGGCTGGATCGATGCATAAACCATCTCGAAAAATTATCCCCGAAATACGATTATTCCCAGTCTCTTTTTCCTATAGTTCAAGGCAGTACATTCAAGGACCTCAGGAAACAGTCGGCAGAGTACATTTCAAACGTACAGGCCGATGGTAATGCCATAGGCGGATTGTCTGTTGGCGAACCGGCAGAAGAAATGTATGCCATGACCGAAGTGGTCTGCGACATCTTGCCTGAAGATAAGCCCAGATACTTGATGGGTGTTGGCACACCAATAAATATTCTGGAAAATATTGCGTTAGGAATAGACATGTTCGATTGTGTGATGCCAACACGTAATGGCAGAAATGGGATGCTCTTTACAGCCGATGGTACTATCAATATCAAAAACAAGAAATGGGAGGATGATTTTTCCCCAATCGATGAGATGGCTCATACTTTTGTAGATACCGAATATACCAAGGCGTATTTGAAGCATTTGTTCAACACTAATGAATTCCTTGGCAAGCAGATCGCCAGTATCCATAATCTCGGTTTTTATATGTGGTTGGTGCGTGAATCCAGAAAACATATCTTAGCAGGTGACTTCAGAAAATGGAAGGATGATATGGTTAAAAGAATGAATAAAAGGCTATAGTGAAGATCTTAGATTGGTACATATTAAAACGGTATATACTTACCTTCCTTATGATGCTGATGTTGTTCATCCCAATAGCCATTGTCATCAACCTGGCCGAGAAGATCGATAAGATGCTGGCGAACGAGGTGCCATTCAATGAAATACTTGTCTATTACGGAGATTACACCATCTACATGGCTCATCTCTTGTTTCCACTTTTCTTATTTCTGTCAATCATCTGGTTCACTTCAAAACTGGCAACCAATACCGAGATCATTGCCTTTCTAAGTACCGGTGTTTCCTTTTGGCGATTTTTAAGACCATATATGCTGGGGGCCACAATTTTAGCCTTTATCGGATTATTTCTGGGTATGTTTTTAGCTCCATCTGCCAGTAAGGGGTTTAATGAGTTCGAATATAAATACCTGAAGGGCAATAGAAAGGACAAGGAAACTTCAAACATCTATCGTCAGATCAATGAGAATGATATAATTTATGTAAGCAATTTCAATCCGAAGGAAAAGCGAGGCATGAATTTTTCCCTGGAACATTTTGAGGGTAACGAATTGGTATATAAGATAAGTGCATTGAATATTACATTCAGGCCATCCGATTCGCTATACAGGCTTACCAATTACAGCAAACGGATTATAGGAGAAGGCGACGATATCCTGATCAACAAGCGTCGCCTCGATACGACTTTTTCTTTTGACCTGGAAGACCTTACCCCGGTAAAATATATAGCTGAGACCCTAAACTATGTGGATCTTACCAGATTTATCGAGAAGGAGAAAGAAAGAGGTTCAACTTATATAGACCGCTACGAAGTGGTCAAATTGAAGAAGTGGAGCCTTCCCTTTTCGGTCTTTATTCTGACCATCATTGCCGTTTCTGTTTCTTCTGTAAAAAGACGGGGTGGTATGGGAGCCAATTTAGCGGTTGGTATTCTTATGGCCATGATATACATCTTCTTTGATAAGGTATTCGGTGTGATGGCCGAACAATCCAATTTTTCACCCTTCATAGCAGTATGGTTTCCTAATATCCTTTTTGGTACTTTAGCACTATACCTGTTGAAAAATGCCAAACGCTAAGCTTAGGAATTACCTGCACCTGCATCTTCTCGTTTTTATTGCTGGATTTACGGCAATTCTGGGTGAATTGATTACAATAGGCTCCGTACCATTGGTTTGGTATAGAATGATGATCGCGGCGGTATTGATGTTTGTTTTTATAAAGATAGCTGGGATCAACTTGCGCATTACTGTTCCTACCCTGGTTCGTTTTTCAGTTGCAGGTTTGTTCATTGCAGTTCATTGGATCACTTTTTTTGAAAGTATCAATCAGGCGAACATTTCCATTGCGTTGTCTATGTTTTCAACAGGCGCCTTCTTTGCTTCCCTGATCGAACCCATATTCTTTAAAAGAAGGATAATTGGATACGAAATCTTATTTGGACTACTGGTTATTTTTGGGGTTTGGCTAATTACAAAATCCGAATTCAGGTATCTCAATGGTATTATCCTTGGGATTTCATCAGCCTTATTCTCAACGCTTTTTGCAGTGTTCAATGGGAAGTTTATAGAGCAATACCGGGCTTCGGTGATCTCTTTTTATGAATTCATCACCGGGATTGCATTCATCTCCATTTTTTTATTGATCAGTGATAATGGATTCAGCAAGTCATTTTTTGAAGTTGGATTTTCAGACTGGACCTATTTGTTAATACTTGGATCGGTTTGTACGGCCTATGCATTCATAGCAGCGGTTTATGTGATGAAATACCTGAGTCCGTATACGGTGGTTCTAACATACAACCTCGAACCCATTTATGGGATACTATTGGCTATAATCCTATTTCCTGAAAAAGAACGTATGAGCACCGAATTCTATTTTGGAGCCTTGGTTATAATTAGTACTGTGGTAGTGAATGGCATCATTAAAAATAGGCGCAAAACGAAAAAAAATGTGTAGGTTTGTAAGTCAAAGTCAATACTTGTTTTGAATGGAATATCTTGAATTTGAGCTCCCCATAAAAGAATTGGAAGAACAACTTCAGAAGTGCCAGTTGATTGGTGAAGAAAGCGATGTAGATGTAACTGAAACCTGCAAGCAGATCGAGAAGAAACTGGCGCAAACCAAAAAAGAGATTTACGGGAAATTATCCCCATGGCAACGCGTACAGATGTCAAGACATCCCAACCGGCCATATACCCTTGATTATATCAATGCTTTATGCGGTGATTCATTTTTGGAAATGCATGGCGACAGGAACTTCAAAGATGACAAGGCCATGATAGGTGGTCTTGGGAAGATAGGTGATCAGTCATACATGTTTGTTGGGCAACAGAAAGGATACAATACCAAGACACGGCAATACAGGAATTTTGGAATGGCAAACCCGGAAGGATATCGCAAGGCATTGCGCTTGATGAAATCGGCAGAGAAATTTGGCATTCCGGTTGTCACCCTGATAGACACTCCTGGAGCCTTCCCAGGAATGGAAGCAGAGGAGCGTGGTCAGGGCGAAGCTATTGCCAGGAATATTTTGGAGATGGTTCGCTTGAAGGTTCCAATCATAGCAGTGATCATTGGTGAAGGCGCATCTGGCGGAGCGCTTGGAATTGGTGTAGGAGATAAGGTTTTAATGCTTGAAAATACCTGGTACTCGGTGATATCACCGGAGTCCTGTTCATCAATCTTATGGCGAAGCTGGGAGTTTAAAGAGCAGGCCGCCAAGGCTTTGAAACTTACTGCCAAGGATATGAAGAAGCTGGATCTGGTTGATGAGATCGTAAAAGAACCACTTGGAGGGGCTCATACAGATCAGGAAAAAACATTCCTGGCAACTCGTGATGCAATTGTAAAGGCATATGACGATTTGAAAAACTTATCACCAAAAGAATTGGTGAAACAACGCATGGATAAATATTCAGATATGGGTGTCTATAAAGAATAATCCTTGGCTTTTAAGGCTTTAACCAAAATCCGATTGATGCACAATCGGATTTTTTTATTCCTATCAACAATTTTTAATTCTTATTAACATTTCCTCGTGAACATTGTTGTATCTTTTAAGGAACCCTGTTGTTAACAATTTAGTTACATTCGTACCTATGAAGCAACCCGACCAGTTAAAAGGATTTAGAGTAGACAAGTCTACGATCATAAATCTTGAAAAAGGCAAAATCCCTCCACAAGCCCTTGATTTAGAGGAGGTTGTGTTAGGTGCTATGATGATTGATAAAAAAGGTGTCGATGAGGTCATCGATATTCTCAGCCCTGATGCTTTTTATAAGCAAGCACACCAATACATTTTCGAGGCCATTTTCAAGTTGTTCGAAAGCAGTGAACCAATCGACTTATTAACTGTGTCCAGTCAGCTTAAGAAAGACGGTCGGCTTGACTTAGTTGGTGGGGACTTTTATCTCATTTCTCTAACTCAGAAAGTATCTTCTTCGGCACATATAGAATTCCATGCAAGGATCATTCTTCAGAAGTATATTCAACGCAGTCTGATCAAGATCTCGAATGAAATTATTGAGGATTCGTACGACGAAGGTCAGGATGTTTTTGACCTGCTCGACAAAGCAGAATCAAAACTTTATGATATCACACAGGGTAACATAAAGAAATCATCCGAAACGGCTCAGGAACTTGTTATCCAAGCCAAAAAGAAGATTGAAGAGATCTCCAACAAGCAAGGTCTGAGTGGTGTACCATCCGGATTTGATAAGGTTGACCGGATCACTTCAGGATGGCAGCCGAGCGACCTCATCATCATTGCTGCACGTCCCGGTATGGGTAAAACCGCTCTTGTACTTTCCATGGCGCGAAACATATCTGTCAACCAGAACATCCCGGTTGCTTTCTTTTCTCTGGAAATGTCATCGGTACAGTTGATAACACGATTGATCTCAAGTGAAACCGGTTTGTCTTCCGAAAAATTAAGGACCGGCAGACTTGAGAAACATGAATGGGAAATGTTGAATGTAAAGGTAAAGGCCTTGGAGACGGCACCATTATTTATTGATGATACCCCTTCCTTATCGATATTCGATCTACGGGCAAAAGCCAGGCGATTGAAGTCGCAGCACGACATCAAACTCGTAGTCGTGGATTACCTGCAATTGATGACATCGGGTGCAAGCCAGAAAGGTGGAAATCGCGAACAGGAGATCTCCATGATCTCAAGAAATTTGAAAGCCCTGTCTAAAGAATTAAACGTTCCGGTTATCGCCTTATCGCAGCTTTCACGTGCGGTTGAAACAAGGGGCGGCAGTAAAAGACCAATTCTGTCAGACCTTCGTGAATCCGGAGCCATTGAACAGGATGCCGATATCGTATCATTCATCTACAGGCCGGAATATTATAAGATCGATGAATGGGATGATGAAGAACGCACGCCAACAGAAGGGCAGGCAGAGTTCATTATTTCCAAACACAGGAATGGTGGATTGGATTCCATCCGACTTAAATTCGTTGCCCATCTCGGTAAGTTCGAAAATCTCGATGAGTTTGAATCGCCGTTTGAATTCCACAGTAAGATGAATGCCGCAGCAAATGACGACACCTTCAAACCGGATGATTTCCCAACCACAGATGAAGCCTTTGGAAGTCCCGAAGGCGATGATGACGAAGTGCCATTCTAGTATTCTTTTTTTGATCGATGCCAACTTTTCTGTTAATCCTATCTACTTTATTTTTTGCGTTGGTTTCATGCAATTACGACTATCAGGATGATCAATTGGTTTTCGTTAAAGGAGGAATCTTCCAGATGGGACAAGCTGATGGTGAAGGTGATGAACGTCCGGTTCATGAAGTGACCGTTTCAGACTTCTATATCTCGAAATTTGAGGTGACGGTAGCGGAATTCAGAATGTTTTGTGTAGCTACCAATCGTGAAATGCCGAAAATGCCGTCTTGGGGATGGATCGATAGCCATCCTGTCATTAATACTTCATGGCATGATGCACAAGCTTATATCAGTTGGTTGAATGAGAAAGAACAAGAACATTACCGGCTTCCAACCGAAGCAGAGTTTGAGTATGTTATCCGAAATGGCGGTGAGCTGGGAAAATACCCCTGGGGAATAGATGGCATTCCTAATGAAAACATTGCAGATGAAAGCAAGAAGGCTGCCGGCTGGAACCGTTCAATCTGGGAATATTATGATGATGGATTTGTCAATACCTCTCCGGTAGGAAGTTTAGCAGCAAATAAATTAGGCATTTATGATATCAATGGTAATGCCTGGGAGTGGTGTAATGATTGGTATATGCATTATCCAGATTCCTCAGTAATCAATCCAAAAGGGCCGGAAAAGGGCACCCATAAGGTTGGCCGGGGAGCCAGTTTTGATGCCGATCCATGGCATAGCCGATCAGCAAGCAGGGCATGGGTAAAGCCCGATTTTAAAGGCCCCGGATTTAGACTGGCAAAAGACGCCACACATCGATAAGAACACCCAAAATTTCCTTAATTCCTTCCCACAGGTCGAAATTTTAAGTATATTTCCATTTATGAAAAAGATCTGCCTCATCATATCGTTGGTTTTTTCCATGAATGTTTTTGGTTCCTACATCCTCATACCCATGGATGCCGAAAGCCAGAAAAATCACCTTAAAGCATACGGAATCACCTATTGGACACTTGAAAAACAACAAAAGGTGAAGTGGCTCCTGAATTACAGAGGTGGGTCATTTTTATTGCCAGATTTCGAAGAGATCAGAAAAGAATGCCAGATACGAGGTGTATCCTTCGAAGTGATCTCATCTTCACAAGCCGAGTCGATTCTACAGGAAATAAGCAGTCCGAGCCAAAACATGGAAGCGGTTGTTCTTGAAAAAGCACCAAAGATTGCAGTATATACGCCTTATGGGAAACAGCCCTGGGATGATGCGGTTACCATGGTATTGGCCTTTGCTGAAATACCGTATGAAACAGTATATGATGAAGAAGTACTGAATGATGCCTTATTGCTGTTTGATTGGTTGCATTTGCACCATGAGGATTTCACCGGTCAATACGGCAAATTCTACAGGTCTTACCGAAGTGCAGCATGGTATATTAAAGAAAAAAGGGATGCTGAAACCCTGGCTGCGAGGTTGGGATATGATAAAGTTTCACAGGCCAAATTGGATGTGGCACTGAAGATCCGCGAATATGTCATTGGTGGCGGTTTTATGTTTGCCATGTGCAGTGCTACCGATAGTTTTGATATTGCCCTATCGGCTGAAGGGGTTGATATTTGCGAACCCATGTTCGATGGCGATGGCAGCGAGCCGAATTATCAGAACAAAATAGATTACAATAAGACCTTTGCGTTTACTGATTATATCCTTGAACGAAGTCCAAATGTCTATGAATTCTCTTCAATAGATATGACCCAGAAACGTCGTATTCCGCGTACTTCAGATTATTTTTCACTGATGGAATTCTCAGCCAAATGGGACCCGGTTCCTACCATGTTGACTCAAAATCATACCGCCCTTGTTAAAGGTTTTATGGGACAAACGACCTCTTTCACCAGGAATCAGATCAAATCTAATGTGCTGATCATGGGCGAGAATAAAGCCAATGGTGAAGCCAAGTACATACATGGAATAAAAGGCAAAGGATTCTTTACGTTCTATGGCGGACATGACCCGGAGGATTATACACATAGGGTAGGGGATCCTAAAACCGAATTGTCCCTGCACCCAACTTCTCCTGGATATCGGTTGATCCTGAACAATGTTCTCTTTCCGGCCGCACGAAAAAAGAAGCAAAAAACTTGATGCACTACTTTCAGTTAGAGCTTAGGCTAAAACCTTTTCCCAGGGGGTATCACCTCATAACTTCCGATATCCTTGATGCTTTTCCAGAGATCAAGATCATAAACAACGGTCAATTGCATGTGTTTATCAAGCACACATCGGCCAGTCTTACCATCAATGAAAATGCAGATCCTTCGGTTCGGCAGGATTTCGAATCACACATAAATATCATGGTTCCTGAAAATGCACCTTACTACGTTCATACTATGGAAGGTCCTGATGATATGCCTGCTCATATCAAAGCCTCTATGATGGGATCCTCCGTACAAATTCCTATTACCAACGGCGATCTGAATTTAGGCACCTGGCAAGGCATTTATCTGTGTGAACATCGAAATAATGGAGGGTCCAGAAAATTGGTACTAACCGCCTTTGGGAATTGATCTAGATGATTCCCATGCCAAGGGCAAGGGAAACCAGTACGAGCAGAATGGCAATTAATTTCTGGATAAAATCCAGGGTGATCTTCTTGAGCAATCGATTCCCGAAAAATGCCCCGGTCATAGCCGAAAGCGTCGCGCAAAGTACTAAGGTCAGGTTCTCCATGAGCCCGGCGTCAAGTATACGTGTTGAATAAACGGACAACCTGGTGAAATCTACAAAAGACGAAATAACTACAGCCGTCCCGATAAAAGCTTCCTTGCTCAGTCCGGCATGAATGAGAAAAGCCGATCTCAAGGCACCCTGATGACCTGAAAGTCCGCCAAAGAACCCGCTTAGGGCTCCACCAATCGGTAGATGTTTTTTTTCAAACTTCAGTCGGCTTAGGAAAGGCAAAAGTTCAATTATGGCAAAGGTGATCAACAACAGGGCGATGACCACATTTACGGGTTTAACCTCAAAGGTTCTACCAAGCATTTCATAAGTAAATAGCGGCTTGAATCCGGTGATCCTGATCAGGATATAAGCACCTGCAAATGCTGCAATTACAGCTGGGATTCCAAAATGCATCAATACATTTCTCTTGGCGTTCTTTCCAACAAGCATGAGTTTGAATATGTTGTTAAAAAAGTGAACCACGCCAGTGAGTGCGATTGCGACTTCAATTGGAAAGAAAAATGCAAATACAGGAAGAAGAATTGTACCCAGCCCGAATCCTGAGAAAAAGGTCAGAATTGATGCTAAAAAGGCAACAATACAAATTATGACATATTCCATTGAAGCTAAAATAACATATCCTAATAACTGAAAGTAGGATATGCTTTTATTTCTTAACTTTAAGTGGATTAATCTTAAAACAACAAGCTATGGCAACCAAGGAGACTATTCTTTCCAAGATCCAGGTCCTGATAACCGATCATTTTGACTCTCCGGAGGAAGCCTTTGAATTTTTTGATAAGGACGGCAGCCAAACCCTTGACCGGCAGGAAATATTAAAATTGTTAAAAACGGCTGAGATCAATGGACTTATCAGAGGTATTGTAGCACGCAAGCTTATCGAAGGCTATGACAAGGCTGATGATGGCACCGTTAGCTGGGAAGAATTTCAAGCAGCTATCGGGGAGATAGAAGAAACTTCTTAATACACTTGAATTACCCCTGTTAATAGTATCTGATTAATATTTCAAAGTTTATAGAATTTGGATCCAGCCAAATATCTGCCACATAGGCTTTTGTTTTATTTCGCCAACCCTGGGTGTTTTGTTGAAACCCTTTCTGCCCATTTCCAGAGTAAGTATTTCGGTTAGCGGTGGTTTTTAACCTAACAATATCACCTTTTTTAGGTTCAGAATTCGCAAAGTCACCTTCAGCATCTTTACGATAAATGACTTCAACAATATTTTTGGTGGTGTATGTACCGGCATTGTTTTTTGACCCAACCCAGAGCCAACCACTATAGCCTTCTAAGTTTGCAGGCCCTGTTTCAAGAATGTTATTCGCTTCTTCCATATCTGCCTCAGATTTTTTAATCCCCCAATCATTGGTGATGAATTCAAGATAGCCTTCAACAGAATTTGCCTTAGAAATGGCAGCCCAATATTCCTCAGGTTTTAAACTGTTTTCTAAGTCATTTAATGCCTTTTCTTTATCTTCTTTTTCAGTTAAAAGATTTTTATAAAGACCCTGCTTTTCAATTTCAGATTGTGATAACTGTTCACCCTGAGTGGCAATTGTTCTTTCAGCTTTTAATGCATAAATTATAAATGCTGCAATCAATAGAATAACGACTGCAAAAAGGATATTATTCCGCTTATCCTTTTTTTCTATTTCTTTTATTTTTTCGTCAATGCGTTTCATGTTGGTTGGAATTAAACGGTGATGTAATTGTGGAACTCGGTGTTAAAGCTTTCAATCTCGTTCTCAGGGAGTTTATTCATCACACGAATGAGTCTATCGCGTTTTAATTTTAAGAGGTCTATCAGCTCAATATTATTTGATCGTTTACGTATGCTGCCATAGGGTCTTATAGATAAAAGATTTATCAACAAACCTCCAATAATGGCCATTTCGGTTTGGATGGTATCACCAAAAAACGCAAATAGAACAATCAAAGCGGCAATACTACACAAGGCTATAAAGCCTATCATTATCCAGCTTTTCTTTATACCTTTACGGTGCATTTCGGCAACACGATCAATTTCAGGTTCAGATATCAGCAAACCGGCCAATTTTTCCTCAGGGTCAGGTTGATTGTCAGTATGATCCTCTTCAGAAGAACTGATCTTATTCTTGAAAGTTCTTAGTTTATTTTTCAGATGCTCAAATCGGGAAACTTCTTTTGTGTCGAGTCCTAAAGCTTCCAGGACTCTTCTCATAGCCTTTTCGGGAGAGGAGGTATAATCTGCATATTGCAGGCGCTTCCAACGCATGGGGAGATCGCATTGTTCAATTAATACCGGCACGATCTGCATGCCTTCAGACTTAGCAATGGATACTTCGTCTTTTACATTCTCTGATGCAACTGCCGTACTGGAAATCAGTAATAATAAAATGTTTGATGATTCCAGCGCCTCTTCAATTGAATTGTCCCAATTTGTACCAAGGCCAATACCGTATTGGTCTATCCAAACCTGGGCGCCCATCTCTTTTAATTTTTCAGTAAGGCCCATGGCAAATGGCCTGTCCTTACTTGAATAACTAACGAAAATCGAATCGGTTGACATGACTGAGGGAAATTGATTGGATTAATGAAGGTTTAAATGTACAAAAAAAAGAAACAGATAAATCAGTATTTAGTCGTCGTATATAATTTTTATTATGAGGGTTCCACCTTCGATGAAGGTATCCTGAACATAGGCAATACTATTGGTTGGCCAATTTCCAACTCTGTTATCTCTTGGGGTGGATCTCGAATAGACACCACGTGACCCTTCGCTAAATGTAGCTAAAACCAAATCACCGATAATAGGATGCGTACTTTCCGAAAGATTGGATTCTCCTTCTCGATAGACAACTCTAGCTTTACGTTCGCTCGTAAAATCAGTACCATTTGATCGCCCAACGTAGATCCATCCTGATTTTCCGACTTCTTCGATCTTACTTAAAGCACTATCTACATAATTACCAATTATACTGTCGTTCTGATAATACGCCAGGTAGCCCTCAAAACTGTTCTCTTTTTCAGCTTGCGCCCAGGCAGCAGCATCTTGATTCATAAGATTCGCTGTGTCTGTTAATATGCTTTTAAGGGAATCGATCTTTTGAGCATTTGGTCCTTCAGGATAGGCCTTTAAATAAGTTTCGTAAGCATCTTTGGTAGCTGTATTAATCGCTGTTTCAAAGGCATTGATTTCTTTCAGCCGGTTTTCTTCTTCGATTTTAGAGTTGATGCTATCTGTTGCAACAGCAAGGTATTTTCCATTGGCCCACATTTGCTGATAGAACTCATATCCGGTTTTGTTGTCTTGTTGAAGAGCAACTTGCCAGGCTTGTTCATCCCGATCAGGGAAAAGGGTATCTTTAAAGAAATAACCGGCAACAGCCAGGGTCACCATAATGACTACAATTGTAATAATGAGCGGTGTCCTGCTTTTTTTCTTTTTATTCTTCTTTCTTTTTTCTTTTTTCTTTTCCGGAATTTTGGACTGATTATCTTTAGGCTTTAACCGGGGTTCATAGGGTTTATAACGCTCCTGCTTGATCTCCTGGACTTCTTCCTTGATCTTTTTGCCTTGTTCTACTTCTTCCTTAGTGGCATGTGGCTGTTCCACGGCAACCGCCAGTTTCTTTGCAATACTGGTATCCAGGTCCAATGCCCTTGTCAAGGTTTGAACCCCCTTTTTTTTATCAGTGGAAAAATCGGCAAATTGCAAACGCCTGATACGAAATGGGATGTCGCATTGTTCCAACAGAACAGGAACTACTGTCATGCCTTCCTCAAGCGCGAAAGATACTTCGTCCATGACATCATTATCATCAACTGAAGACTTAGATAGAACCACCAATAGGGTTTCGGCGGCATCCAGAGCATTCTCTATAGACCTGTCCCAGCGGGAGCCTGGCTTAATATCCAGTTGATCCAACCAGACATCCGCCCCTGCCTTGCGCAGGTCTTTTGCCAGATTTAATACAAATTCGGAATCGACTTTAGAATAACTAAAGAAGATGGACCCCTCAGACATGTTTGTTGATCTTAGTTCTTAGGATTAATTAAGGAAAGTTACAAAAAATAGGTCAATGCTTATAAAACTTTCATTTAGCGGGAATAAATAACTTTAAGATATATGGCGCGGCCGTCCATTCTTATATCGGAAACATATGCATTCAAATTAATACGCCAAACACCATTAGAATTATCCCGTGGACTATAAACTGGATAAGTATTTAGGGTCTGCTTAATATTTACAACAATATCACCATTTTGGGGAACCATTTGATCTAAGTTTCCAGAACTATTATTTCTCCATATTGTTCTAGCTACTTGTCTTCCTGAGTAAATTTGATTATCACTTGTCATTCCACAGAATAACCATCCGCTTCGACCTAAACTTCTTAATTTGGATTCAACTTCACCCGCATAAGTACCCTGGTTATCACTACTCATCAAAAAATCGATATACCCGTCAAAGGTGTTTGCCGATTTAGCTGCTTCCCAGGCTTCCTCTTCAGGATTGGTCTCTGGTTCTGCTTTTTCTTTGACCAATTCGGTTTTAGGATCAGTAAGGAGTTTTGGATCAAGACTATCTTGCTGCTTTAAACTGTCTAACAAAGCAGCACGTTCCAATTCATTTTCGGTATCTATGTTCTCTATTAAGAGTGCAGTTAACGAATCTTTTTTATTATTGGCTTCGGTTATGAAGTTTTTAGGTGATCTTTTCTTATTGATATAGGCATTGTATCCTTCAATTGTATTTTGATCTAATGCTTTCTGCCATTCCAACTTATCGTTTTCACTTGCCAGCTTTGCATCCTGATAGTCTTTGCTTCTGATGCTGTCTTTAGCAGCAATCACATGCCGACCGTCGGGATTATTATCAATGTAGGTCTGATAGGCTTGCCTGTTATCAACATTTTGTGCATTTTGCCAGGCCTGATCTGTTTTTGGAGGCATCAGATCGTCTTTAAAATAATATCCAGCTGCTGCTAATAGCAATATCAATGGTATGACTACATAAGGCCATTTCGACTTCTTTTTTTTCTTTGGTTCTTTGGCCAGTGATTTTTTTTCAGGCGCCTTGGTGCCCGGATCTGCTTTCACCGGTGCCTTAACAGCTGATTTGGGTTTTGAACTAACCGGAGGAACTTTTGCCTTAACATCAGCTGTTTCAGACTTGATATCTGTTTTAGCAGCCACATTACTCAGTTTTGAAGCAATAGTTCTGTCCAGGTCTAAGGCATCTATAAGGGTTGCAATCCCTTTGGCTTGATCTTTACTGAAATCGGCAAACTGAAGTCGCCTTAACCGGAAGGGTATTTTACATTCCTCAAGCAGGACTGGTACAACATTTTTGCCTTCTTCCAGGGCAAACGACACCTCATCCATAACATTATGAGAATCAACAGAATTCTTGGATAGAATAATCAGCAAAGTATTTGCATCCTGCAGCGCCTTTTCAATGGATCGGTCCCATCGTGTGCCTGGCCTGATATCCAATTGGTCTAACCAGATGGTTGCACCTGCTTCCCGGAGATTTTTAGCAAGATTGATAACAAACTCCGAATCTGCTCTTGAATAACTAAAAAAAATGGTGTCATTAGCCATGAGTTCACATCAAGAAGTAGGATAAAATATGGCGGGATGGGGGCAATTTAGTAAAAAAAGAGCGTAAACTTAACGAAGAATAGGATTACAAAGCTTAATTCCTCGTGAAAATGCCTTGCTCACAATAGATTAGGCATTAAAAATTTAACATAATCGGTTATTCTTCCTCTTCGGAATCAATCAATCGGTAGGTTTTTTCAAAGATATCCCGTGCACAAGGGTACATTTCCCCATGTATACCAACCATAAGCCAATCTCCCTTTTTTCCTTTCATAACGCCTTCCAGAGTCTCTACTTCAAAAGGTTCATCGATCTGGATACAACGTATTGGGATCGGCCTTTTAATGGCCTGTTTATAAGAATAGTCCGGTACATTGAATTTCTTAAAACGCAGCATGATACCTATTAAGATAAGAAATTAGATTTAAGAAACCCAATAAAGGCGTCATTCGGATCATCCGTATTCATCAATGTTGTATACCCATTATAAGCGTTCAGGTGGATGGAGATTTTTTCTCTGATATCAGAGAGTTTAGCAGCTTCCTCATAACTGGTCTGAGCCTTTTCCATATCGCCCAAATACATGCTGGCCTCTCCAACAGTGGCCAGCTTCCATTTGTCATCGGGACATTTCTCAGCTGCATCTAATGCCTTGTTCGCATACTGCTTCATCATTTTCCTGTCGTCCTTGACCACCAGATTCAGAAATGCCAGGTTGATGGCATGGTAATAGATCTGCCAATGTACATCCTCCTCCTCGGCTAAACTAAGCCCTCTTGTATAGGCATTAATTGCGCCTTCGCCATCTTTTTGAAGGTCATTTTTCAGGAAAGCGCGTTTGAGCCTTCCGCCTAAAAACCCACAGAAATCGGACTTATTCTTTATGGATTCGGTGTTGTTTAAAATGTCAACGATTTCATCTTCCATACCTCCGATACCTTCCATTGCAAATATCAATTGCCTTAACCCTTTTTCACCGAGTTCATTTGCCTTCCCTTTTAACTCATTATACACCCTCTGGTAATCACCCATGATCAGGTTAACCTCTTCCTTATTCAGGAAGTCCTTGGCAAATTCAACATCTGTGAGCGTTTTTATTATCAGCTCGTAAGCTGGTGCATCCTGATCTTTGGGTTTTACGATTCTCAAATGATCACCATCCATAAAAACACAGTCGTCTTCTTCAAAATCTTCGGTGAACACCGAGCTATAATGCACGAAGTCGTCACTGCTGGCCGCAACGGTTTTTATTTTGAACGGTAAACCATCTTTAAAGGTGTCTTTCCATTCATTTCGTAGTCCTTTGATGAACTCGCCTTCACTGCTCATCTCAGTGTACTTCTTGTTGAAGTTCTTTTCCAATTCTTGCGGACTAATTCCATTATTTGGAGTACAGAACATGATCAAATGCGAGATGCGATCGCGATGTTCAGGTTTGAGCCTTAGAATAGCTTTTTGAGCTGCCAAACCACCCAGGCTATGCGCGATGATAGCTATCCGGCTGTATTTCTTAAATCGATGTACAATGGAAACAGCCAATTCATCTACTATGCGTTCAATATCGTTAATACCGGCCCATACATCTTTACCCATTTCCGGGTTGACGTGATGTGAATATCCCAAGGGGCGTATATCCCATCCCTTAATGTCGGGTTCATCTAACAACCAGTAAGGTATTTGTCCGAAGGTTTCAGAGGCTTCACCAGAGAAGCCATGAAGCAGAATGATCAGGTTATCAAGATCGTCATCTCTCCAGGACACGCGGTGTTCTTTTTCAGGGCCTTTGGTTTGGGTTTGGGTTATTAATTCGGTCTTAACTTCGTTTTCAGATTTGTTAAGGCGTTCGCGTACCTTTTTGGGTGCACGGCAGATCACAAAATTATCCCGGTTCTGAAGGTTTAAATACGGATTTTGTTTTTTAGGAGGTTTCAACCAGCTCCAGGCACGCCGGGGAACCTCGCGCTGAAGAAATCCACCCAATTCGGCGATATAAATGTATTCCAAATTGTAATTTGGATCATGTTTTGCCATGATATAATCGGCAATACACTCGGTGAACAAACTGATAGGTGGGTCTAAAAATGCCTGAGATTTTTGATCTTCCCTGCAAGCCGAAATAATCGTGACGCCACGTTCATTGTCAACACGTTGAGCCAATCCCTCAAGGCTATCAAAGCTAACATTTTCCTCTTTGTGCTCACTGTCTTTGACTCCAATATTTAATCCGGCTTCGGTCATTCCGGCAGCGTGGCAACAATCAAAAAAGAATACCAGTTTATTTGTATTCAATTGGTTTAGTTTATAACGCAGTAATTCGGCGGGAAACATCGCATCGTAACGGTCCTCTATCTTCATCTGATCCATGCCATGGGTTTGCAGGAAATAGCGGTCTACCTTACGTGTTACCTTTTTACCATCAATCTCCCGGAATTTGGGTTTTTCCTGGCCATCAACAAATTCAACTTCATCGCCAACAAAGTGACCGCCATGGCCAGAATAATAGATAAATACCGAGTCATCGGGTTCAACCCGTGAAATGAGATTATCGAAGGCAGCTGTCAATCCTTCTCGTGTTGCTTGTTCAGCCACTACCATTAGCACATTTTCAGGGGGATAACCGGCAAATTCCTCATCGATAAGAATGTCCCGAATTTTATTTACATCATTCACTGGCTGAACGGGAAGTTTTTCATCAGGGATGCCAATTAATAGTGCAAATGCATTTTTAAGTGTACTCATAATTTAGAAGATTGCCGAAATTGAAAATTATTTCCAGAAACTCATGACCCTTTCAAAGCCAGGTGTATTCATTAAATCTTTAAGGTGATAATCATTTTTAAAGGTTTCATCACGATACCGGTTTCCATCAGCAATTGACATCATCAAATGTTCTATGGCGATATCATTTTCACCACGCGAAGCATAGATCTGTGCAATAGCATAATCTACTTTCCCATATTGAAAGTCGGTTCGCAACCCATTTATTTGGGCCATGGTAGCCTCAGCTGCGTTATTCTTTCCATTTTTGAATTGCGAGACCGCCAATTTTGTCAGGTGATCAAGGTTTGTGGGTTCCTCTGCAACCAATTGGGAATATATTTTTTCTGAAAATAGAAAATCACCCTTATGGTAGCTCACTCTTCCAAATTGTTCTGAAGTCTGATCGACTGTTTCTGCCAAGACATTATCAAAATATAAATTGGCCAATTCAGGATTACTACCCTTTAGTAAAATCTCTCTCCCGGCATAAATATTGGCTTCCACCCATTCCTCATTTTCCTCCGTGAATTTCATTTTATCAATGAGTGCATTAAGGTCTTCGAAATTATTGGTGCGCACGTATGCGGCCATTAAAGGTTTTTTAAACCTCGGCCATTCAGATTGATCGATAATTTCTTCTATCAGGTCAATGGCCTTATAGTATTCCTTCAGTTCAATAAATGCTACGGCCATGGTATAATATCGAAACACACAGAACGGGCAATTTGAAATGTCGAAATCCGCCATATCGATCTCATTGAAAAGCGGTTCAACATCTTCAGGTTTATTCATCATCTGCAACGCAATGGTCATGACAGTCTGATTGGTGCGTAAATCAAAAGGATTCAATTCTAATTCAGCAATAACCGTGGAATAAGCTTTTGAATGGTCACCTTGCCTTAGCGATTCATAATGTGAGATCATGTTCCGCTGTCGATTGCTTATTCCAGTTCTCGGAAGGAACTCTAACAATGAATCGAATGTCTTAAACTCCCGCTGGTTATAATAGTATAGAATCTTATAGGCCTGCGGCTCAAAATAACTGCTATCTGCGGCAATGGTCTTATTCAGAAGTTCGAGATGCAGCGGCTTGTTATCAAAATTGTCTTTAGCTTCAGTGAAGTATTTATAGGCCTCGTAATTTGGAGGATTCAATTCCAACGATTTGGCCATGCGTTCTTCTGTGATCAAAAAGCCAAGAATTTTTTGCTGAAGTTCTTCGATACATTCAAACGGGCTGTCCTTATCGCATTCCACTTGTTTAAACGAGATCAATGTTTCCCCATTGCTTCCGTCTAAGATGGATGATTTAAAGATCAACTGATCTTCGATCAAAAAAATGGAGCCTGTCACCTTTTTTGAAGGTTGAAAGTATCTGTTAAGAACTTCGTCTTCTGAAATGGATTTGCTCTGTGTCCTGATCAAATCGGTATATTCCTCCACATCCCCATGGGTAATGACCTGTCCTGCTTTGCTTTCAGTAATACTATGTTCGATCCAGTTCAAGGATGTTTTAGTGACCAAATCAAACGATTCGTCTCCGGTTGCGTTTTCAAATTTAAGTACAGCTATTTTATCGGTTACATTGGTCTCAGGCAAATTTAAGTCTGTGCCAAAAGCACTGTTGACAATTAACAATACGGACATGGCGCTAAAAAATGAAACTATTCCTAGTCCAGTGAAGTAAAATCGCTCAAATATCTTCCTCGATTTAATCTCATCGGCGTCGTCCGGAACCTCTTTACTTTTTAGTCGAGATTCCCAAATTAAAAAGATATAAACGGGTAAACCAACTATCAAAATCAGGATCAAATAGGTAACGCTTTTCTCCGGAAGATTGAGCGGTTCATAGGTTACAGAAAGCACCTGTAAAATGACCCAACTGGTCACAATATAAATGGAGAGCATTTTGAATACCTCTCGCTGATGACATTCCCTAAAAAACTGTTTAAGAGTCATTTATTAGAATAGCAAATGGATTAATGGACTGTAATTACTAGCAATACTGGATTAAATTACGTATTTTTACTAATATACTGTTGTTATTAATTTAATTTTTCCATTATGAGTTCTAATGATCCAATTGATCCCCAATCAGTAGACAAGGACAGAGTCGATATGGATCCTTCACGCTCATCTGTAGATAAGGATGGTGCTGGAGTTGATCCGTCACGTTACTCTGTAGACAAAGATGGTGCCGGAGTTGATCCATCACGTGCATCTGTAGACAAAGATGGTGCTGGAGTTGATCCAT
>CAJIBQ010000119.1_pt1 | contig 29678 bp, 31 predicted proteins | sample 9199391 | NCBI WGS metagenome assembly CAJIBQ01 (sample SAMEA7708309, study PRJEB35096) | sediment metagenome | biome: marine neritic benthic zone biome [ENVO:01000025]; feature: sediment [ENVO:00002007]; material: shallow marine sediment [ENVO:03000034] sea grass bed [ENVO_01000059] ... | reverse complement strand
GATAAACCTTAACCGTACCCAAGTTGGCATCGGGGCTCGATAAAGTAGCCGAGCCTTCAATAATTTCGATGGCCTGGTTGGCCGAAACATTATTGAGTTGGTCTATCGTTCCGCTTAGCCAGGTTACTTTGACATAATCAACAATTGTGTTCGAACCCAGCCCAAATATTTCACTGGAGCTGTTCTGCGATAAATATCCTTCGCCACATAAGGTATAACGATATTGTTTCTCACCGCTTATCCCGATCTCAATTACAGATCCAATCCCATCACGATTACTTGTCACGCCCTGAAGATCAATCTTTAGCCAATTGTTTGTTGTATTGGTCTTGTTCTCCCAAAGAAAGATATCATCGTCATTGGTATTGGTAACCGCAATATCAAATTTGCCATCCTGGTTATAATCACCAATTGCATTTGAATAGCTGGACCTTTCATCCAATTCTAATCCTGTTGGCGAAGGTTCGCTAAAGTTCAAATTGCCGTCGTTTTGATAATACGCATATGGTTTGAGGTAACTAACTGCAGGATCATAAGCACCACTTACATAAAGATCAAGATCCTTGTCATTATCAGAATCCAGAAAAACTGCTCCCCAACCAATTCCGCCAAAATCAGTTCCTGAGGTCACAGCAATATCTGTAAATGTTTCATCTCCATTGTTCATTAAAAAGACATTACCCGCCGATGTGTTCGTAACATATACATCGAACCAGCCGTCTTGATTGAAATCTCCAACTGTGGCCGACATGGCATTCATTATTATTCCCGCACCCGAAGCAGCACCTACATCAGAAAAGGTACCATCACCATTATTTTTATACATGAAATTCTCAAAGACTGTCCTATCATTGGCAACAAAAATATCCTGGAATCCATCGTTGTTATAGTCGAAAAACGCTGAACAAAAGCTCGAATGAGCAGTTTGATGTAATCCTGCACTAAGACTTACATTGGTGAATGTATTGTTCCCATTATTGCGAAATAAGAAGTTGGGAATAAGAAAAGTGACCTCATCCCTGTTGCTAACATATACATCAAGGAATCCATCATTATTGTAATCACCCCATGATGCGCCGTAAGTATACATATTTGAAGTAGGTAATCCCGATGCCACGGTAATATCAACAAGGTTCATATTGCCCGTATTTTCATACAAGTGGTTGCCGTTTGAATCACTTGTTACGAAAAGATCTTTATCTCCATCATTATCGATATCAACCCAATTCACCTGTTTAGTTGTATAATCAATTGTGGGTACTATCAGTATTTCTTCTGTGAAGACACCATTAACGTTCTTAAAAAATTGCAATCGCGTACCATCTTCAGTACATAAAGTAATATCATCCCATCCATCACCATCATAATCATGGAATGTAATACCATTGCCTAAGAAGGATGTTCCACAGCTGTATGCTAAGTTTACATCGCCTGTTTTATCTTCAAAAGACACTTGCGCGTTTGCAATCAGGTTTGTACCTAACAATAGACATATTGAAGTAAAGGTCCTAAGCATAACTGGTTAATATCGAACTAAATGTAGACAAAAAACACCGTTCTTGCAAAACCGCTATATGAATGGTAGTTTTTTATCTATGATTGGTTTTTTAAGAATTCATCCATCACTGCATCGCTTACTCCCATATTGCTGAACCCGCCATCATTATACAGGTTTTGAAGGGTAACTCTTCTGGTCAGATCGCTAAAGAGAGTAACCGTGTAATTTGCGCAATCCAATGCCGTGGCATTTCCAAGCGGCGACATTTTTTCAGCATAAGCAATGAAGCCATCAAATCCTTTCACTCCTTGTCCAGCAGTAGTAGGCGTTGGAGACTGTGAAATGGTGTTAACTCGAACCTTCTTATCACGTCCGAAAAAATAGCCGAAACTTCGTGCAATACTTTCGAGATAAGCTTTATTATCGGCCATATCATTGTAATCCGGAAACACGCGCTGTGCCGCCATATAGGTCAAAGCAACAATACTTCCCCACTCGTTCATCGCATCGGCCTTATACAGACTCTGCATCACTTTATGAAATGATAAAGCAGAAACATCGGAGCCCTTTTGTGTCCAGTCGTACTTCTGATCGGTATAATGCCTTCCCTTTCTTACATTGATAGACATCCCTATGGAATGCAACACAAAATCCAATTTCCCGCCAAGTATTTCCATAGACTGTTGCACTAGGTTTTCAAGGTCTTCAGTGGACGTGGCATCTGCAGGGATTATCTCTGATCCCGTTTTCTCGGCCAAATCCCTGATCTGACCCATTCGCATCGCTATTGGTGCATTGGTTAGCACAAATTTACCACCCTCTTCGTGTACGCGTTCAGCAGTGATCCAGGCAATTGAATTGGGATCAAGAGCACCAAAGATGATTCCTTTTTTTCCTTCGAGTAAATTGTGTGACATGTTAAGTTGGTTTGTTAATTTTTATCGGCAAATGTACCTAATTTAATAATTGTTTGGCATGAGCAATTGCAGAGGTTGTCATTTCCTCTCCGCTGAGCATTTGAGCGATTTCAACAATGCGTTCCTCCTTGCTCAATTTATTCAATTGGGTGATCGTGGTATTCTTTTTGTCTTCCTTAAAGACCTTAAAATGATTATCCCCTTTAGCAGCGATCTGTGGTAAATGCGTAATGGTAAAAACCTGCATGGTCTCGCTCATGTGCTTCATGATAGATCCCATCCTATCGGATATCTCTCCCGAGACCCCCGTATCGATCTCATCAAAAATGATGGTTGGCAAGTGCATGTAATTGGCAAGGATCGATTTAATGGCAAGCATGATCCTGGAAATCTCACCACCAGAAGCAACTTGTTTGAGTGGTTTTGGTAATGATCCCTTATTGGCGGAGAACAGAATGGTCAATTCATCCCTGCCATTTCTCGTGAATTCGGTCAGAGGTTTTAATTCCATTTCGAACCTGGAATTTACAAGGCCAAGATCGGAAAGTAATTCTTGCAAATGCCCTTTCAAAACCGGAATAGCCTTTTCTCTTTCGCCATGCAACCCTTCCGCCAAATCATTCAATTCCTTTTCTTTGATATTATAAACATTCTGTTTTTTCAAAATCTCATCATCAATGTCTTCAAAGGCGTTGAGCTTCTTGGCCAGGACATCCTTTATCTCGATGAGCTCCTCGATGGTATTGGCAGAATGTTTCAACATCAGGTTATTGATGGTATTAAGCTGACTGGTTATAAAATGTACCCGGCTCGGATCGGTATCCAGACCGTCGCGGGTTCGTTCAATCTGATCTTTGATATCCTCCAGTTCTATCAAACTGCTATTCAATCGCTCAAAGATCTCACTGTACTCCCCTGACATCTCGGCAAGATTGCGCAAGGCGTTCCTCACCTCCGATAAATTTGGCAATATTCCGGCCTCTGCATTTTCCAACCTTTGAAAGGCCTCGTCCAATCCCTCTTTGATGGCCTCAAAATTACTGATCGTTTTATGCTCCTCCTCCAATTCTTCAAGCTCCCCCGGCGTTAAATTGGCCTCATCGAGCTCATTAAATAAAAAGGTGTTGTAATCCTGTTCTTTTATCGCTTCCGATTTCAGAGATTGCAATCGATCAAGTTCATTTTGAAGGGTCTTGAAGGAATGCAATGTAGATCTATATTTAGCCAATTCCTGTTCATTGTTCGCCAATGCATCGATCATTTGAAACTGGAAATCGGCATCGGCAATTTTCAGGTTCTGATGTTGAGAATGCACATCGATCAAACGTTCCCCCACTTGCGATAAGGTAGATAGATTTACAGGCGAATCGTTAATAAAAGCCCGGGATTTACCGGTTGGCAAGATCTCTCGCCTGATGATGGTCTCATGGTCATAGTCTACGTCCTCATCCTGGAACAGCTGCTCAAGATCATAATTCTTGATCTGAAATACCCCTTCGATTACACACTTTTTCGAAAGATCCCGAATGCTCGCAAGATCTGCGCGCTGACCTAGAATAAGTGAAAGCCCTTCGATTAGAATAGATTTTCCCGATCCGGTTTCTCCTGTAATAATTGTAAATCCCTCATTAAAATTGACATGGATGTCTTCAATGAGGGCATAGTTCTTTATGGATAAGGATGTTATCAATTCTTAACTTACAAAGTGTATCTCAAAGGTATCAATTTTATTCTTTGATCAGAAGGATATTTCACGCCATTTACTGGCATGCATTGGTGCAATCCTCGACAATGTTGTGACCAGGTTAGAGATGTTCACATTCGGACCATCCGAGAAGATATCACGGACCTCGTCTGCCTTAGCATCAAAGAAGACTCTCAATATGAAAGAATTTGGCCTTCTCGAGTTCATGGCATTGAATGTTTGCAGAGCCTGCGCAATGTTTTCCTTACCATTTTTGGCATTTGTGTGCATCACGTCAAGTCCTCTCCTGTGATAATCATACATCACGCTTCTGAATTCCTTGAAAGTTGGTGAAAGTACATTATCGATCAAGGCACTACGCGTTTGATCGCCTCCTTTTGGAGGTTCCCAGCCGAGTGAATTATTGGATTGTGAATAACCAACTATGGTTCGCGCTTGTTGAAAATACTCATCGCCTCCTCCATTTTCAAATGTATCGGCATCCAACCCAAGGATCATATAAACGTGAAAAGCAATGACGGAAATGAGATTCGATTCGAATTGATTAGGACTGTAAACGAGGTTTTGAAATTCAAGATATCGGAAGGTAAAATCGCGATCGTTAAAATTATAGATCGGAGAGCTATAAGTTGAATTAAATACCGGACGCGATGAACTCACCTGTATGCTACCCTGAAAGACATCGCTATTGTAGTCGTTCACAGTAATGATCATACTGCAGTTGATGCGTTCCTGAGTTGAAAAGTTCCTATTGGTCCAACGTGTGTTATTGACGAATTCCCTGAGCTGTTTTTCGAGAGTCCTGAATACCTGAACATTTTCATTACCAGTGAGTTGGGCATTGACACGGAGATCACAATTCAGCTCCTGGGCCTGAACACCCATCACAAAACACATAAATAGAATTATACAGTTCTTAAGCATTCAGTCGGGTTAAAATTTCGTTCATTATATCTTGTGCCACTTCCGCTTTAGATTTCAATTCGAATTCGGAAAGCTGTTCTTTGGAATCTATGATCGTTATTTTATTGGTGTCATGACCAAATCCAGCTCCTTGGTCCCGTAACGAATTTAAAACAATTAAATCTAAATTCTTCTTTTTTAACTTCTCAATTGCGTTGTCGATCTCGTTATCTGTTTCCAATGCAAATCCTACCAGGAACTGATCCGTCTTCTTTTTACCACATGAGGCTAAAATATCTTGTGTTTGCTCCAGTTCTATAGTCAACGCCTCATCCTTCTTCTTTATTTTCTTGTCGGCCACCTTTTTTGGCTTGTAGTCTGAAACAGCAGCAGCAAGAATGGCGACATCCACTTTCGAGAAATGCTCATGAACGGCCTCGTACATTTCGGCGGCCGAACTGACTGAAACCAGTTTCAGCAATTGATGTTCGAAAATTTGATTCGAAGGTCCGGAGACCATAATAACTGATGCGCCGAGATCGATAGCCGCTTTTGCGACCTCAAATCCCATTTTACCACTGGAATGATTACCAATAAATCGGACGGGGTCAATGGCCTCATAGGTCGGTCCGGCTGTGATCAATACTTTCTTTCCATAAAAAGGGAGTCCCTTTAGCAAATGCTTTTCAATAAAAGAAACGATCTCTTCGGGTTCGGCCATACGTCCTTCACCTACCAAACCGCTTGCCAATTCGCCGTGAGCAGCAGGAATCATAATGTTTCCGAATGATTCCAATTTATTGAAGGATTCCGTTGTTGTTGGGTGTTTGAACATGTCCAAATCCATGGCCGGAGCAAAATACACCGGACATTTGGCCGACAGGTAAGTAGCCAGCAACAGGTTATCGCTGTTTCCGGTTGCCATTTTATATAAAGTATTAGCCGTTGCCGGAGCAATCAACATCAGATCGGCCCAAAGGCCTAATTCAACATGATTATTCCATACTGCATTTTCATCCTCTTCATCTGTAAATGAAGATAAAACCGGATTTTTTGAAAGCGTGGAAAGTGTAAGTGGTGTTATGAAATCCTTAGCAGCCGGAGTCATAATAACCCTGACGCGGGCACCGGCTTTGATAAATAACCGGACAAGATTTGCTGTCTTGTATGCAGCAATTCCAGCGGTAACCCCAAGCAGTATATGTTTACCGCGTAAAACAGACATCCAAATTATTCTTCAGTCTCTTCAGCCTCCGTATTCCTATAATAAATGTTATCCCTTAACCACTCTTGAATTGCAATGGCGTGTGGTTTTGGAAGTCGCTCGTAAAATTTTGATACCTCGATCTGCTCTTTGTTTTCAAAGATCTCCTCCAGACTGTCATTGTAGGTGGCAAATTCTTCAAGCTTTTCTATCAATTCCTTGCGCATTTCGGTATTGATCTGCTCTGCGCGTCTCGAAATAATCGAAATGGCCTCGTATATGTTTTCTGTTGGATCGTCAATAACATTCCGATTGTATGTCTCGGTTGTTACTGGAGCATTTACTTTTTTAAAATCCATTGTTGCTAAGATTAACTTTTAGTATTGAAATTCGCCAAAAGAGCGTTTATATCTTCTTTCATTTTATCGGTATCCTCCTTGAATTTGGATTCCGGATAGGTGCTTATGAACTGATCGTAAAGCCCTTGCGCCTTGTTCAAACGATCTCTCATCTTACTTTCCACACTATTCACAGCTAATTTGTAAGCGGCATCCAGTCTGTAATAAAGAGCTTCCTCTCTGAGTTTACTCCCTGGATAATTCAATAAAAAATTGTCAAATGCTGTGATTGAAGCCTGGTAATCCCTGGTAAAAGGACCGATTTCGTTATACTGTTTCGCAATTGAAAATGCTTTTTGTTCCAGCTTATAATCCAATTCCCGTACCAATTCGTTGGCTTCAGGAATGAATTCGGATTGTGGATAGGTATTGATGAACACCTGCAATTTCTCGATGGCCTCAATTGTTTCTTTTTGTTCCTTTTGAAAGGCTGGTGACAAGTAATAATAACTCTTGGCGCCCAAAAAGGCAGCTTCTTCGGCCTTGGTACTGTTAGGGTAGGCACTCACAAATCGCTCGAATTGGTAATTCGCAGTATAATAATCCCTGCTCTCATAAAACGTCCTTGAATACATAAACATAAGCCGCTCCGCCTGCGGTTTGCCTCTGTATTTCGGAACGATTTGAACAAAAAGCTTGTTAGCCTTGTTGAACTTGCCCTGATCGTAAAGTTCGGTGGCATATTTATACTTTTCAGCCACATCCTCAGATTTGAGGGCTTTCTGATATTCATTACATGAAGATATCAGCATAAACAGGCATAATATGTAAACAATCCTTTTCATCATTAAAACAGCATGCAAAAGTAAGTATTTATAATCGATTTTAAAAACCTTATTTCTCGGGATGTTTCGGCTTAAATACCGGCAATCGGGCTTCTACCCATTCATGTATTCAACGCTGAAGAGCAATTTTTATGTTTTCCTTCAGATCCACGGTTGCTTCAACCAGTGGGAGCCTGACAAAGGACTCGCAAAGACCCTTGTCTGCAAGCACCGCTTTTATCCCTGCTGGATTATTTTCAGAAAAGATCAGCGAAGTGAGTTCCATTAACTTAAAATGCAGATCATATGAAGCTTTCGCATTGCCTTGCAATCCCAGCCGGATCATTTCAGAAAAATCTGATGGTAAAGCTTGACCAATCACAGAAATAACACCCGATCCACCCGCCAAAACCACGCCAAGTGCAAGGTCATCATCACCTGAAAGAACCAGGAAATCATCGGGCTTGTCCTTAAGCAGTTTCAAGTATTGATGCACATCATTACCGGCCTCTTTTATTGCAACTACATTCTCGAAATCACGAGCCAACCTCAGCGTTGTCTCCGGCAACATATTTTTGGATGTGCGTCCTGGAACGTTATAGAGTATAATAGGAATCGGACAATTTGAAGCAATGGTCTTAAAGTGCTGATAAATCCCTTCCTGTGTTGGCTTGCTATAATATGGCGAAACCGATAGGACGGCCTCAAACCCGGAAAGGTCGGTACTCTTCAACTCCTTGACCAACTCGGCCGTATTATTCCCGCCAATACCGAGTACCAACGGTAGTCTTCCCCGGTTGACAGCGGATATGGTATTTACAATATCCTTTTTTTCCTCTAAGCTTATCGTTGCACTCTCACCAGTCGTCCCACTGATAACTAGATATTCAACACCACCATCGATGTTGAATTCTACGATCTTAGCAAGCGCGTCATGATCTATACTAAGGTCTTCCTTAAAGGGTGTGACAAGCGCTACTCCGGTGCCGATTATTGATTTCATTTATATTTTGTTCAAGACTTTTAAATATTTTACGACCTCTTTTTGAAAAACATCCAGATATACCGTGGCAATATTGATGATCAGGTCATATAACCGTGGTTCCCGATTGGATATTCCAATTTTAAAATTGGCTTTGGACAAGGCTGTGGTGAGATCCAATTCAAAGACATTCGCATTATAATAGCAGATCAAAGCGTCAAACGAAGTGTTGATGAATTGTTCCAGTTCCACACTTTTGATCTTTCCCTTCCACCCAAAATCTCTTGGGCTAAAAAATGCATCCCATGAATTGGGTTTCTCCTTGTCGTCATCTATAAAAGTGATGAACTTAACCTTATTGTCCTTGATTCCAATATTCTTCAACAATGCCCGCATCTGATCCAGATTGTTGAATTCCTCATGATTTAATAAAACACCTACCGTATGGATCTTCCCTCGTCGGATGGTTCGATCCTCAGCAGTGATCACGCTGTTGAAATATTTTTGCTTCGATTTTTCCCTTAATCGCTTTAAAAACATTTATATTTAGGTGTTTCTACAAATGTACTAAACAACGTATATTCTTGCTGTTCAAAACCATGACTTATTCAATGATTTATAAACAATTATCATACCTGATTTTATTGGTAGTTGCCTTAGGTTGCAAACAAGTATCCGATCTCACCAGGATAGAAGGTCAACGACTTGAAATTAATGACAGTCTATTGACCAGCACACAGATCGATAGCTTTATTGCACCTTATCGTGCCCATGTCAACACCAACCTTGACAGCGTCATTTCTTATGCTGTTGACACTTACAGCAAGACAGATAGCGAATTGAATACAGCCATTGGAAACATGTTGGCCGATCTGGTTTACGACCAGGCAAATCCTATTTTCAATTCCAGAACAGGTCAGGATATTGACATGGTGATGTTGAATCATGGAGGCATCCGGTCGATCTTGTCAAAAGGCCCGGTCAGGATCAGAAATGCATACGAGATCATGCCTTTCGAAAATTCAATAGTTGTGGTGCGGATGAAAGGCGAGCACATTGACAGCCTGGTCGATTATTTGGTTAGATCAAAACGCGCACATCCCATTTCTAGATTACAAGTTCGGGTGGATATGGATTATGAATTGATGGATGCAAAGATTTCCGGTAAGGAAATCGATCTGAATGAGACCTATTACGTGGCAACCAATGATTACCTCTATTATGGCGGTGACAGAATGACATTTTTTCAATTAGGAGATTCACTTGTAGTCCTGGATTATAAGATCAGGAATGCGATAATCGATTATTTTAATAAGACCGATACCTTGAGACCACAACGAGATGACAGGTATATACAAATCAAATAACAAGCTTCTATGAAGCGCCGGAATTTTGTTCAAAAGACATTAGCTTCAACAGCCCTGCTGGCAAGCGGTGGTTGGACTTTGCAGTCATTTTCAAACAATGCAAAAACAAGGATCACCATTCTTCACACCAATGATGTACATAGCCATATCGATCCGTTTGGTCCGGATGATGGTCGAAATGCAAATAAAGGCGGTGTAGCTCGTCGCGCAAGTTTGATCGAAGCAATTCGTCGGGAGAATCCTAACACGCTTCTGCTGGATGCAGGAGATATTTTTCAGGGTACACCCTATTTCAATTATTATGGCGGAGAACTTGAATTTAAGCTCATGAGCATGCTGGGATATGATGCTGCAACAATTGGAAACCACGACTTCGACAACGGGATTGATGGCCTTTATGCTCAATTACCACATGCTGAATTCGAATTCATCTCCTCGAACTATGATTTCTCAGATACAGTTCTGGACAGTCATGTAAAGCCCTACAAGATATTCAACAAAGCCGGGGTCAGGATTGGGGTATTCGGATTGGGTATTGAACTTGAAGGATTGGTGATCAAGAAACTTTACAAGGAAACAAGATATTTAGACCCGGTAGAAATCGCCCAGGATATTGGCCGAAAGTTAAAAACTCAGGAAAAATGTGATCTTGTTATTTGCCTTTCACATTTGGGTTATCACTACAGAAATAATCCGGATAAAGTTAGCGATCTTATCGTTGCGAGATCGACCGAGAACATCGACCTGATCATCGGCGGGCATACGCATACTTTCCTTCCAAAACCAACCATTGAAAAAAATGCTGCTGGCAAAAACGTACTTGTTAATCAAGTGGGATGTTATGGACTATACTTGGGCCAGATCGATTTTATCTTTGAAAAAGGCACTGCCCAATCTACAGAGGGAACGACTATAATTGTCTAGCAATGAAAAGAAAACACCTGATTCTGATCCTTAGGTTGGCAGTTGCCATCATCCTTATTCAAACCTTAAGATTTAAATTTACAGCTCATCCGGACAGCGTTTACATTTTTGAAAATGTCGGACTTGAACCCACAGGTCGCATCGGGATCGGAATAATGGAGCTTATTGCCGGAATTCTGATACTCATTCCGCGAACGGTTTGGGCTGGCGCCCTATTAACACTTGGCTTGATAGGTGGTGCAATTTTCATGCATCTCACAAAACTCGGAATTGAGGTTAATGGTGATGGGGGTGTTCTGTTTGTTACAGCAGTAGTTACATTTATTCTGGCAGTTGTGATCCTGATCTACCACAGTAAGGATATCCCTATTATCGGTAAGAAACTCTAAGCCTCTGCCTCTACTTCGTTTATCGGTTCCTTGAAGGTTACGATATTCTCATTCAGCATCCTGGCCTGCCTGTAGAAGAAAACAAAGGCAACAATCATCAATAGGATATAGGCGATGTTAAGGAATTGAATCTCTGAAACATAGAAATAAGCCACTTGTATAACTTCCGAAAACACAATACAAAGAGCTCCTAACAGTAAAGCCATGGCCTTTTTTGTATCGCGGTCCAGGTAATTGATCAAAGTTATTGTAAGCAGCAGCATGATTACGGCATTATATACAAACTCGAGAATATAATCATAAATCGAAATAAGCGCACCGCTCTTAATAGCGATCTCTGTAACCAATACCACGCAATACACATCCAGAATGGCCAAAATTATGATGTGGACCATAAATTTGCCGAATATGCGCTTCAAATTAAGGTACTGCAATACATACAGGGTTAAAAACAGGTAAGCTAATATGTACAAAATATTACATCCAAAATACAGCAGATCAGCCACGAGGTTGGACAATTCGGCATAATAATAAAAAACCTGGAGCAACTCTCCTATAGAATAAAACATTAGGAAAAAGAAGAACTTACTCCTCTTATCATGGGCTCCTATACAATAATACAGGGTTAGAATAGGAAGAATAAAAGGTCGGATATAATCAGCGATGACATCTTGCTGAAATATCTTAAAACCAACAAAGGCAATAATAAGTGTAATAATTACACCTAATAAAATTTTGGTTCTTTGCATTAATTAATCCCTTATTTTGAAGCAAATATATTACAAAAAATTACAATTAATCGATAAAAGATGCATTTTGTCGATAATAATCAACAGTTTGGAATGATTCTAAATAATCTTTTGTAAGAATTCCTGCTCGCTGATTATAGGAATTCCTAGGGTATTTGCTTTCTGAAGTTTAGAAGGACCCATTTTATCCCCGGCTACCAGGTAGGAAGTTTTAGCAGATATTGACGAAGACACTTTGCCGCCATGATCCTCAATTAATTTTTTGAGTTCGTTACGTGAGATCGATTCAAAGACTCCGGAAACAACTATGCTCATCCCGGCCAATTTATCCGATTGACCTTCCAATTCATCAGCCGATATAGCCAATTGCAATCCGTATTCCGTCAAGCGCTCTACAATTTCAATATTCTCAGCATTGCTAAAAAACTGAACCACACTTTCAGCAATTTTTTCACCAATCTCTTCCACTTCGACCAATTCTTCCATCCGAGCTTTCATCAACGCATCGATTGATCTATAGTGCCGTGCAAGTTTCTTTGCTACGGTTTCTCCCACAAACCGAATGCCCAGTGCAAATAACACGCGCTCAAAGGGTATCGCCTTCGAATCCTCAATTCCGTTGACCAGATTATCAGCGCTTTTCTCAGCCATTCTCTCCAAATCGATCACATCTTCTTTTTTCAAAATATACAGATCGGCATAATTCGATATCAGACCGGCCTTGACCAATAAGGCCACGGTCTCACCGCCCAAGCCCTCAATATCCATAGCCTTTCTTGAAATAAAATGCTGTATGCGCCCGATGATCTGAGGTGGGCAAGAATCTGAATTCGGACAATAATGCTGGGCCTCACCTTCGGTTCTTATCAACTCGGTCTGACATTCCGGGCAATGTGTGATATAAGCAGTAGCTGATGATCCCTTTGGTCTTTTAGTCAGGTCAACCCCCATGATCTTTGGAATGATCTCTCCGCCCTTCTCTACGAATACCGTATCTCCAACACGGACATCAAGCTTTGCTATCTGGTCGGCATTGTGCAAGGATGCCCTTTTGACAATGGTACCAGCAAGATGAACGGGTTCAAGATTAGCAACCGGAGTTATTGCCCCTGTGCGTCCTACCTGATAAGAAATGCTTTCCAATTTCGTAGGTACCTGAAGTGCCTTAAATTTATAGGCCATAGCCCATCGCGGTGCCTTAGCCGTATAACCCAATTCCTCCTGTTGATATAAGTTATTTACTTTAATGACAACACCATCGATCTCATATGGCAAATCCTGGCGGCGATTATCCCAATAAGCAACATATTTCAATATCTCTTCAACCGAATTTACCAACCTCGCTTCACCCGGAACCTTAAATCCCCATTTCCTGGCGGCGTCGAGCATTTCGTATTGGGTTTCATATGGATAACGATCAACTTTCACACTATATAAAAGACACTCCAGGGGTCTTTTAGCAACCTCCGTACTGTCCTGAAGTTTCAGGCTTCCCGATGCAGTATTTCTTGGGTTGCGATAAGGCTCTTCTCCATTTGCAAGGCGCTCCTTATTCATTTTGTCAAATCCGTTGATCGGTAAGACGATCTCCCCCCGGATATCAAACCGGTCCGGGAAGTCGCCACTCAGTTTTAACGGGACCGAATTTATGGTACGCACATTAGCTGTGACCTCATCCCCCTGAATACCATCTCCTCTTGTCACTGCACGAAGGAGACTTCCATTCTCATAGGTCAGACTTATCGAAGCGCCATCATACTTGAGTTCGCAGGTATATGAAATTGGACCATCCACCAATTTCTTTATACGTTTTTCCCAATCCAACAAGTCTTCCTTACTGTACGAATTGTCCAGGGAATACATGCGGAAATCATGCTTTACGGTTTCAAAATTCTTAGTGACCTCACCACCTACTCGTTGAGATGGGGAATTGATATCGAAGAATTCCGGATGCGAATGTTCCAGAGCTTCAAGCTCTTTTAATTTAAGATCGAATTCATAATCGCTGATCACCGGGCTGTCCAGCACGTAGTACCTGTAATTGTGTTCTCTCAATTCCTGCCTGAGCTTTTCTATTTTGGTCTTGATATCCATGTCACAATTTTGTATGATCCAGCCATTTCTTAACCGGCTTGGGGCTATAATCCCTCATTTTCGTTATCAGGTCGGAAGGTGTTTCATCTACCTGAACCGCGGCCATATTCTCGGCCTTAAGCAGTCCCGAAGTAATCATTGTATTTGCCTGCGCAAGCAATGGATCATAAAATCCATCCACATTCAAGATCCCTATCGGTTTAGTATGCAGTCCTAACTGGCCCCAAGTTGTGATTTCGAAGAACTCGTCCATGGTCCCAAATCCTCCCGGTAATATCATAAAGGCATCGGAGCGCTCGTATATTTTAACTTTTCTATCATGCATATTGTCTGTTACAATCAATTCGTTAAGCGCTTCATGAACGATCTCTTTGGCCATAAGGAATTCAGGGATTATCCCAATGGCTTTTCCATGGTGATCCAGGACACCATTAGCAACACAACCCATCAAGCCAATTTTGGCCGCCCCATAAACCAAGGATATGCCTTCTTCAGCCAGAAACTTTCCAACGTTATAGGCCTGATCAGCAAAACGCTGATCATTTCCCTTACTTGAACCACAAAATACCGCCACAGATTCAATCATAGCATGCTAGCTTTAATCATTCGGTCTTTACCATAAAGGTCCTTGCGCAACTCTATATTCTCGAAGCCTTTGTTTACCAAAAGCGCTTCCATATCTCTTGCAAGATAGGCATTGATCTCAAAGAACAACATGCCATCAGGACTCATGTTATGCGTAGCCAGTTCTGCAATAGCATCATAGAACTTAAGCGGGTTGTTATCATCAACAAATAAGGCCAGGTGCGGTTCATTTAACAACACATTCTTTCTCATGTATTGTTTCTCAGCGTATCTTATATATGGCGGGTTTGAAACAATAACATCAAACATCTTGTTGAATCCGGGAATGGTTGAAGAATTTACCAGCACATTCGATTCAATAAATTGTATTCGTACTTCATTTAATTCGGCGTTTTGCCTTGCGACATCCAAAATATCTTCACTTACATCCAGGGCAAACACCTCAGCACTTGGGAATTCTTTGGCAAGAGCTATGGCTATGCAGCCACTGCCAGTCCCTACATCCAATATATTAAAGGTTAATTTATCAATGGCTTTAAGCTCCTGATACATCCATCCAACCAATTCTTCGGTTTCAGGTCGCGGGATGAGCACATTTTCATTGACCTGGATTGGCATGCCTAAAAAATCGGTAATTCCAACGATGTATTGAATTGGCCGCTCTTGTTTCAGATCATGAAGAGCTTTTACCATAAGGGCCTGCTCATCTTTGGCCAAACTGAATTCCGGATCCAGGGCCAGGTAAAATCTTGGTAGGTTAAAGTAATATTCGATCAATATTTGAAAAAAACTGTCCACCTCCTGTTTGCCATAAACAGAGTCTAATTCAGTGTGGAATATTTGTTGTATATCCTTTAATTTCATAGATCTTTGATCATCCAAACACCGCAGGCATAATGTCCGGTATTACCCATCGGATTATCCAATCTGATAAACCCGTTTTTTTCGTATAAATATATTGCCGCCTCCAACTGTGAAGCCGACTCAAGATAACATCGCTCATATCCAAGTTCAGAAGCTTGATCGAGGCATTTCTCGAGCAGGATCTTACCAATTCCCAATCCACGGATTTCAGGTTTGAAGTACATTTTTTGGAGTTCACAAACTGCACCTTCATATTCCGCAAGTGGTTTGACCCCTGCACCTCCTAATACCATGCCATCCACTTCAACTACAAGGTAAAACTCATCATCTCCCTGATAGGATTCATACATGATGGGAATCTCCTTATCTTCAAAAGTAGAACCTGTTAGTGGAAGCTCGAACTCAATAAAAATGGTCTTGATAATTTCTGCGATCGCTTCATTATCATCCGGCCTGATTTCCCGGATTAAATAGGAAGTATCCCTCATATTTTTATGTAGCTTTGCCATGGTGAAGATACAGGAATTCTAAAAATTTTGAAATGAGAAGAACCTTAATCTTATTAACAATGACCTTAGGCATATTTTCCTGTAAGGTCAATGAGAAACCGGTTTTTCTTGGTGTAGAAAACATAGAGGTGATCGAAGTGACATCTGAACATATTCTGATAAATGCCGATGCCAATTTCGAAAATCCTAATCACATCGGTGGCAAGTTGATATCTGACGAACTTAATATCTTGATCAATGATGTCCAAATGGTTAGTCTGAGCAGTGAGGAATTCAACGTTCCGGCCAAAGATCTTTTTGTTGTACCATTGAAGGCCGAAGTACAGACCCATGAAATTTTTAGAGAAAACAGTTTGGGGAGTGTTTTAGAAAGCTTACTTCTAAGAACTGTGAATGTTTCTTATCAGGGTATAATCAAGTATAAGGTTTTGGGTTTTTCATACAACTATGAAGTCGATATTACAGAGGAAATCAAGCTGAAGATTTAATTGAAGGAATCTCAATTCTATATGACCAGGTGTCTGCAACTTGCCAGGCAAGGTTTGGGTAAAGCCAGGCCAAATCCAAGTGTAGGCTGTGTAATTGTTCACCAGGGTAAGATCATCGGGGAAGGATTTACAAGCCCCTATGGCGGACCACATGCCGAAGTGAATGCAATTGAGTCGGTTGAGCAAAAAGACCAACTCCCCCACTCCGACCTTTACGTGACACTGGAACCTTGTAATCATTATGGTAAAACGCCCCCCTGTACAGAGCTGATCAAAGCGTCCGGCATAAAAACGGTTTATGTTGGATGTACCGATCCGAATCCTAACGTGAACGGATCAGGAGCAGAAACTCTTCAAGCAGATGGCATTGAGGTAGTTGTTGGTGTTCTTAAGGAACTATGCGAACAGCATCACAAGCGGTTTCTTTGCTATCATCAAAAAAACCGGCCTTATATCATATTGAAATGGGCCCAAACTAAAAATGGGTTTATTGCTCCGGCGGATAAAAGCAGGAATGAACCGGTTTGGATCAGCAATCGGTGGTCACGCCAATTGGTTCATAAATGGCGAACAGAAGAACAGGCGATATTAGTCGGTGCTAATACGGTATTGGTTGATAATCCGAAACTTACTGCAAGGGATTGGTCCGGCCTGAATCCAATTCGCATAGTAATGGAAAGGAGTAATAGTATAAGTAAAGAATATGACATATTCAATGATGAATCCGAAACTATGGTCCTTGAACCCGATGAATTTGAAGGTGGAAATTCATGGCCCCAACAATTAGGTTCTAAACTTTACGATAAAAAGGTTACATCATTGATCGTTGAGGGCGGTGCAAAAACCTTGAATGCTTTTATCCGATCGGGATTATGGGATGAAGCGCGCGTGTTTATAGGAGATGTTGAATTCAATTCTGGTATTCAGGCACCAGACATTCATGGCAGTTTGCAATCCACCGAGAATATAGGAACAGACACCTTAAATACATATAGGAATGATTGATACCCTTATATTTGATTTCGGAGATGTGTTCCTAAATCTGGATAAAAAGGGTGCGAAGGAAAATGCGCTGACAAAATTTGGAATAGCGGATTTTTCCCTGGAAATGAACAGCATGCATGATCTTTATGAAACCGGTCGGCTGTCCACCGCACAGCTGCTTTCATTTTATGCTTCGAAGTACCCGCATTTAGATGAGGACGAGTTGGTTTCCATATGGAACTACATCCTTCTGGATTTTCCGCATGAGCGTCTCGAATTCCTTCATCATCTTAGAAGTCAATATTCATTTCGGCGCATATTGCTTAGCAATACAAATGAAATGCATATCGATTATCTCAAGAAAAACCTCAAGATTTATGATCAATTCAAATCGATGTTCCATCGTTTTTACCTTTCCCACGAAATACAATTGCGAAAGCCAAACAGGTCGATATTTCAATTTGTACTGGATCAGAACAATTTGCGTCCGGAGGATTGCCTGTTTATAGATGATACCTCCGCACATATTCAAACCGCGTCCGAAATGGGTTTTTATACCTGGCATCTCGATCCGGATTCAGAGGATGTCACCCAGCTTTTCGAAAAACACGGTCATCTGTTTAACAAATGACGGGCGAATTTAAATATACCACAATCGGAGAAGCAACAAATGGCGTTCTTTATAAGGAACGGGGAAGTAAGTTCTTTACCTATGCATTTCCAGTGAACTCAGAAGAGGCTGTTAAAGGACATCTTGATTCCGTTAAGAAGAAGCATGCAGGTTGCGGTCATTACTGTTATGCTTACAAAATGGGCATTCAGAACCCCAGAGTCAGGATGAACGATGATGGCGAACCATCGAATACGGCAGGGCAGCCCATATTTGGTCAAATACAGGCATTCGATCTCACAGATGTGCTTGTGATCGTTGCCAGGGAGTTTGGAGGCACAAAACTTGGCGTTGGTGGATTGATTCAGGCTTACAAAACTTCGGCCAAATTATGTCTTCAGGGGGCCTCTAAAGTTCTGAGGACCATTGATGATGAATATGAAGTGCGATGTGCGTATAACCACCTCAACAGGCTCATGCTATTGATCAAGCAGATGAACATCAAGGTTATAGAAAGGGAAATGGCTGCTAGTTGTAAATTTGTAATTTCCGTTCCCAGGTCGGAATCAAAAGATCTTGAATCGAGGCTAGGGAATGAGCCCAATCTCCAATTTAAAAAGATCGGTTAACTTTTGAGTTTCTCGAACAGGTAATCCGGACATCGCATTGGCCTTTCGGTTTTCATATCTATAAATGCTAAACTGGTCTCGGCCTCAACCAAAACTTCGCCTTTTTGGTTCTCAATGATGTACTCGAATTCGATCTTTGCGGTGGGTAATTTCTTTAGCTGTGTGGTAACTGAGATTACATCGTCATACTTGGCCGGTTTTTTGAAATTAATACACAACGATATAACCGGGAGTTTTATCCCCTCTTCTTCCATTTTCCGGTAGGAGATTCCGAATTGCCTTAACCATTCTACCCGGCCCATTTCCAGATATTGCGGGTAATTCCCGTGGTAGACCACACCCATTTGGTCTGTTTCGCCATACCGTATGCGAATTTCAATTTTATCTGAAAGCATTGAGGGAAGTGAAAAAATTTTTGTACTTTGAAATGTTTTTAAACATGCGAAAAAAATTCTTAATATTCAATAGGATTCTATTTTTTTTTTTAGAATTTTGTTCACATATTTGTCAGGTAAAAATAGTCCAAAATAGAACACCCAATTTCTATTTCATTTTTACGACAGCCAATTAAACTAACTATAAATATTTATTTCCAGGAATGAGGGAGACTGCGCAATCGGTATGGAACAATTGTCTGAAATTTATAAAAGATAATATTCAACCGCAAGCATATAAAACTTGGTTTGAGCCTATTGTAGCGGTAAAGCTTCAGGACAATTCCCTCAGTATCCAAGTTCCCAGTAAATTCTTTTATGAGTGGCTCGAAGAGCATTACGTTAAAATTTTGAAAGTTGCCTTAACTAAGGAACTCGGTGAGGACGCCAAGTTGGTCTATGTGATAAAGATGGAAAACACATATGGTAACAAACAACCGTTCACTGAAAAAATACCAAGTTCGAATCGTACTGCGGTCAAAGCTCAGGAAGTAGACATACCTCTCGAGAACAGAAGCCCGGAACTTAAAAATCCATTTGTGATTCCCGGTATCAGAAACGTAAAGATCGAATCGCAGTTAAATCCGAATTACAACTTTGATAATTTCCTCGAAGGCGACTCGAATCGATTGGCCAGGAATGCGGGGATTGCGGTTGCGAACAAACCCGGAGGCACTTCCTTTAATCCCTTATTGATTTTCGGCGGTGTTGGCCTCGGTAAAACCCATCTGGCTCATGCCATTGGTATAGATATTAAGGAAAAGTATCCGGAAAAAACCGTGCTCTATATCTCAGCAGAAAAATTCACCCAGCAATACATCGATGCGGTTAAAAAGAATAATCGAAATGATTTTATTCACTTCTACCAGATCATCGATGTGCTTATCATTGACGACGTGCAATTCCTGTCGGGCAAATCAGGCACACAAGATGTGTTCTTCCACATCTTTAATCATCTGCATCAAAACGGGAAGCAGGTAGTATTAACCTCAGACAAGGCTCCGGTTGATATGCAAGATATTGAGCAACGCTTGCTTTCAAGGTTCAAATGGGGGCTTTCAGCCGAACTTCAGAGTCCGGATTTTGAAACTCGGGTTTCCATTTTAAAGAATAAGTTGTTCCGCGATGGTGTAGATATGCCGGACGAGATCATAGACTATGTTGCAAAGAACATCAAGACAAATGTACGGGAACTGGAAGGGGCTATCATATCATTGATTGCGCAATCCTCCTTTAACAAAAAAGAGATCACTTTGGGCCTTGCAAAGGATATCGTAGAAAAATTCGTTAAGAATACAAAACGCGAAGTTTCCATAGATTACATTCAAAAGGTCGTCTCAGATTATTTCCAAATGGACGTGGAAACACTTCAGTCTAAAACGCGTAAACGCCATATTGTTCAGGCACGGCAACTTGCCATGTTCTTTGCCAAGAAATTCACAAAGGCCTCCCTGGCCAGTATTGGTTCTCAAATTGGCAAGCGCGATCACGCAACAGTATTGCATGCCTGTAAAACCGTTGACAACTTGTCTTCCACAGACAAGCAATTCCGAAAGTACGTCGAGGATCTTACGAAGAAACTATCGCTTTAAATTTTGATTCAATGGCCCGGATTCTTATGGTTTGCCTGGGTAATATCTGTCGATCTCCATTGGCAGAAGGGATTTTAAAATCCAAATTGGATCTTTTGGTTTATCATGTTGATTCTGCAGGAACAGGCGCTTACCATGTTGGCGAATTGCCCGATCCAAGGTCTATTGCTGTAGCCTCCAAGAATGGTATAGATATCCGGGATCAACGTGCCCGTCAATTCAGGAGATCAGACTTCGATTCATTTAATCGAATCTATGTTATGGATGAGTCCAATTACCGCAATGTGATCAAGATGGCCAGGAACGCAGCCGACATTGAAAAGGTAAAAATGATCCTTGATGAATTAGAAAATCCGGGAATTTTTGAAGTCCCTGATCCATATTATGGGGGTCCAGACGGCTTTGATAAAGTTTTTGAATTACTTGACGAAGCCTGTGATCTAATTGCTAAAGACTTGAAATACAACCAGTTTAACTCGTAGTTCATCTATAGTTTTAAGTCTTTTTTGCCTTTTTTTATACATTTCCTACAATAATCCGTAAAAATTCTCCCAATGCGGACGCTTTTATTAATGGCGTGCTTTTCATTTTGGTCAGAGTTGTCAATGGCTCAACCAGATATTGGATTGCAACAGTTAAGTTCAGGTTTTAGCCTGCCAACTGCGGTCACCAATGCTGGTGACAACAGGCTCTTTGTTGCAGAGCGGGAAGGCATGATCAAGATCCTGAATCCAAACGGGACTGTCAACAGCACGCCTTTTCTCGACATCACTCTACGCGTTGTGGATCCGGTTGGTAGCTCCAATGAGGGCGGATTATTGGGATTGGCATTTCATCCGGATTACATCAGTAATGGCTATTTTTATGTGAATTATTCAAACATTGACGGAAATTCGGTGATCTCACGATTTTCGGTCAGTGATCCAGATCCCGATAAAGCCGATGTGAATTCGGAATTCATCCTATTGACCATTACACAACCTTTTTTAAACCACAATGGGGGTGAGATTATTTTTGGCCCTGATGGATATTTGTATATAGGAATAGGTGATGGCGGTGGCGTTGGAGATGTTGCAAATAATGCCCAAAATTTAAATTCATTATTGGGTAAGGTACTTCGAATAGATGTTGACAGCGGATCGCCATATGGCATTCCTGTCAGCAATCCTTTTTATAATGATGGTGATCCAAATACTCGTGATGAGATCTGGGGCTATGGATTTCGTAACCCCTATCGGTTTTCCTTCGACCCGAATACCGATGAGATATGGTTACCAGATGTTGGCGAATTCAACTCTGAGGAGATCAATAAAGTGGCACATACGGACACCGGTCTGAATTTTGGCTGGCGCTGTTATGAAGGCAGCTTACCCTATGATCTGTCTAATTGCCCACCGATTGAAACGTTGCAATTTCCCTTGGTAGAATACGCCCATGTAAATAATACAAATTACAGATGTTCAATTATTGGCGGCTTCGTTTACCGGGGCATCGAATTTCCAGCGATGCAAGGCAAATATATTTTCGCCGATTTTTGCAGCAGTGAATTAGGCACTCTGGCATTTAACGGCACAGACTGGGACATGAACTTCTCCTCCCCGTTTCCTTCAAACGGATTTAGCGGGTTTGGTGAAGATGTAAATGGTGAACTATATGTAACAGCCTATTTAAGCGGCAAGGTATTCAAGGTAGTTGAACAAACCCTTTCGAATATTGATGATCATTTTGATCGATTTAAACTATTTCCAAACCCGGTGTCAGGAAATCTAACAATTGACATTACAAATAATCAAGAAGAGGCTTATATTAGTATATTCGATATGAGGGGTTCTATGGTTAAAACACTTTCAATGGATCGCGTTTCCTCGGTGGAGATCTCTACACAGGAATTGGCCAATGGCTTATATGTGGTTCAATTGGAAAGTCTTAATCATAAACCTGTTCGAAAAAAGCTGATAATAAGATAATGAGCATTCAAAGGGGTAATCTCTATTTGATTCCAACACGCATTGGCGATAATCCGCCCCTGGAAGTATTACCGCTTTCGGTCAAACGCGTCGTTGAAAATATAAACGATTTCATTGTTGAAAACGAAAAATCCGCCAGGCGTTTTATCAAACGAATTCATCCAAAAAAGTCACAGCCTAAACTTGAAATATATGTCCTCAATAAGTTTACAGGTCCATTGGAATTACCAGATTTTCTTGCGCCATGCGATGAAGGCAGGTCTGTAGGCCTCTTGTCAGAAGCGGGCTGTCCTGCCATAGCCGATCCCGGTTCGGAGATCGTGAAACTCGCACATCAGAAAGGGATTCGTGTAATACCCCTTGTGGGCCCTTCTTCAGTGATCCTTGCCATGATGGCCTCAGGATTGAATGGTCAGAATTTCGCATTTAATGGGTATTTGCCAATCGATAAGTCGGAGAGACGGTCTGAACTCAAAAGACTTGAGCGGATTAGTAGTGAACAAAACCAATCGCAAGTGTTTATTGAAACACCCTACCGAAACAACAATTTGCTTCAGGACATCCTCTCCACACTTGGGTCGCATACACAACTATGTATTGCATGCGATATAACCTTACCGACGGAATATATCCATACCATGGCCATTTCGGAATGGAAGAAACAAAAGATCGATCTTCATAAGCGACCGACCATTTTTATATTACATAAAGATTAAATGCGGCTGGCCTTAGCCTTTTTATCAGCCAGAATGAATGAAGTGTCATAACCTGAGAAGCGTTTCATATAATTTCTGATCGTGGTTCCATAAGCATCGGTAAAACCAATTGCGCCATAGCTTCTAAGGTATTTCTTAACACTTCCTGGTCCTGCAAGGTGCGCTGCGGCAAGGATCCCGGATTCGGTGATCAGAATGCCATCGATGTGCTTACCTACGAACCGTTTGATATCGCGTCTCAAAACCCATTTATTTCGCATGGTGTTGGCAATGAATGCCTTTTCCTGCAACTCAGGGTCCTTTAAAAAGAGTGATGGGTCATTAATCCCGATCAATTTTAATGTACCAGTGCCAAATTGATATTTGCCCAAATAACCCAGGGTATTAACAGTTGAGTAATTACCGCTAGATTCTTTAAATGCAAGGGCCTCTTTGAATCCTATAAAGGTTTTTCCAAGCACAGGAGTTGCATAGCAGTTCTTTTCGGTTATTTCAGCGATAAGGTCTGAATAAATGGGTTGCAGAGCCTCTTCAGACTGGATGTCCTCATCGTTGAGCAGGTACAATGAGAGATCTGTATCAGCAGTCCTGTTTGGAAAGAAAAACAGGCAAAAGATAAAGACGATTGGGGCTACGGAATACACTAAATATCCTTTGTGCATATCGTCAAAATTTAGGCCTCCAATTAGACCTTAATTTCAGCTTGCAAAGGTACGATATATCCAAGTTTTAACAAAACTTATCGGTAAAAGGTTTTCTTTAGAAGTAGAGTGGGTAAAAAGTGATTTTTTTACCGTTATCAAACGCAATGGTTGGTGCCGGAATTTTCAGGGTATTGATGACAGAAAATACGGTCTTTAGGAGGTTATTATTGGTCTTAATACGGGTTAGATCCAAGTCTAAACTGAGATAGTATTGGGCATATCTTTTTTGCTCAGAAAAAGGCATTCCAGCATCCGGAATTGTACCAGTTAGCATACCATGTGCGCCAAAGCCAAAGGCCAGGTTCAGCCAGGCTGGGAATTTGTCTAAGTTCAGCAGAGATTTAATATTTGAACTCAACCAAATGGTCTGCCCATTGTAATCTTTAAATATACGTTCAACGGTCCCTTCTCCCAATTTATCCGGATTCATTTGGGCGAATTTCGTGTTGTGATATGAAAATTTAAGCATTAGCCTTTGTTCATTCCATAGTAATTCCTGTCCGACGTAGATTCCGGAACCTAAAAAATTACTAGCGAAATCGGGCCACGAAAATCCCCATTCGGCAGAGAAGCCATCCATAACTTCAATTGCTGTTAAAAATCCCAGTGAAAACCCGGCACCTAAGACCAAACTTTGTTTTTCTGAAGCACCACTCCAGGTGTAGCTATCCGAAATCAAGCGATTCAGTTGGTAGGCAGAAAAGACGTGACCTGCTTTATCAATACCATACCACTCATCGCTGTCATCTATCGTTTGGAACGACGATCGTTCAAAATCATCATACCACAATTCGTTCAGACCTATCAAACCCAGGGTCATAACGGATGCTTCGGTAATTAAAACCGCATTTCTTCTGGATGTATTTAAGGTGTCTGAAGGTTTTAACCAGGACTCTTCCTCAATTTGTGCTTCGACAAAAAAAGAGGATAATAAGGTGAAACTGACAAGGGCAATTATCCGTATCATTCTTATCGTCTAATTCCTTGCTTATTTAAATAACGATGATACTCTCTTGCATATCTATTATGTTCCGAAAGTGACTTTGCAAACTTGTGAAATCCCGGTTTTTGTGCATCGACAGCAAAATAATAATAATCGTGTTGGGTATAATTTAAAACAGCCTCAACTGCAGAAAGGTCTGGCATCGTTATTGGTCCTGGTGGCAGTCCGGCATACATATATGTATTGTATGGGGAATCGATCTCTTTATGGACATTTAAAACACGCTTGATTACGATATCCGAATATTCGGGCAGTTGATAGGCCGCAAATTTCAAGGTTGGATCGGCTTGCAATGGCCAATTGGATTTTAGTCGGTTGATATAAACTCCAGCAACAATTGGCTGTTCTGAAGCTTGCTTGGACTCTTCGTATACAATAGCCGCTAGCGTGATAACCTCTTTATCGGTCAGCCCAATCTTCTTGGCCTGACTCAATCGTTCATCATTCCAATAATTGCGATATTCTTTGAGCATCCTAGTTCTAAAATCGTCGGCCGAGGTATTCCAGAAAAATTCATAGGTATTTGGCAAGTACATGGCTAATGCAGTGTTTTGATCGAATCCATTTTTCTTCAGAAACAAGGAATCGGTCATCACACTTAAGAGTTCGGTGCTATCTGCTTCGATCTGGGCACTGATCCTACCGGCCAGCATAGCGATCGTCTGTTGGTTGTTGAAAGATAATTTTACAGCAGAATTAGCAGACCGAATGGTATTGATAATTTCATTGTTGTTCATGCCATTCTTGATGCAGTACTTGCCCGCTTTGATATTGGAGACGTATTGTTTCCGCGAAGCCAGGGCATCAAAGGTTCGCATGTTTTTCAAAAGGGGTTCAAGATCCTCGCGCACAGTATTATAATCTGCGTCGCTTTCAATAAAAATGCAGGCCTCATCGTTATTGAAAGCTGTATTCTCAACAAACATGGCCGAATACACAAAATAGGCGAAATAACCGAGTATGATAAGGCCTAAAAAGACAATTGCCCATATAATCTTCCTAATTGACATTCGAATTGATTAATTGGTAGAACAGTTCATTTTTATAAGAGTTATTGATAAGATTCCAGTCCTTTTTTATTCCCACTTTTTCAAAGCCCATATTCTCAAACAACACAATGCTTCGTTTATTGTCTTCCGAAATATTACAATACAACTGATGTAAGTGCAACTGACTGAAACAATAGTCGATCAACAATTGCAAGGATTCTTGTCCATAGCCCTTCCCTCGATTTTTCTCATCTCCTATTACAATACCTATACCGGCTCTACGATTTTTAAAGTCGAAATCAAAAATGTCGATCAGGCCGAGCGTAACGTCTTTTTTATTACAAATGGCCAAACGCAATTGCTTAACCTCAAAGATGTCTTTATGGGCATTCTTCAGGTACTGTTTCAGAAGGTATTTGGAATAAGGACTAATCGTATTGCTTATTTCCCAAATTATCTCATCATTTTCTAAGGTATAGACGAATTCGAGGTCTTCCGGTTCAAGGGCTCTTAGATATATTTTATCTCCTTTAAGTGTTACCATGATATTTTGCCTTTATAAACCAATTCTACACCACCTGTTAACCAAATGTTTTCATAACCGGTTTTGCTATTGCTAAAATCCACTTGAAGTTCCCCTCCGGGAGTTTTGATTCTGATCAGGTTTTTTTCGGTTTCACCGATATAATGCATGGCCAATGCCGAGGCTGTTACCCCGGTTCCACAAGAAAGGGTTTCCCCTTCAACGCCACGCTCATAAGTTCTGACCAAAAATTCGTTCTCGCTCTGTTTTTCGATGAAATTCACGTTGATCCCATTTTTTTTGAAGGTGTCCAAATAACGAATATCCGCTCCCCGGGTTGCCACATCAAGTTTGGAAATGTCGTTCGCAAGGGTGACATAATGAGGTGAGCCCGTGTCAAGGACCACGGCATTTTCAAATCTATCGACCTTGTCTACATTCGTCATTTTCAGGCGTACCTGGTCATTCCGAATTTCCGCTTCATGAGGCCCGTCAATAGCCAGGAATCTTGCGTTATCCTGAATAAGTCCTTTTAACTTGGCGAAATGCACGATACAGCGTCCACCATTGCCACACATGGTACTCTTCTTTCCATCGCAGTTGAAATAGACCATTTTAAAATCGAAGTCGGGATGCCCTTCAAGAAGTATCAGGCCATCAGCACCAATACCAAAACGACGGTGGCATAATTTTGCGATCAAATCCGTTCGTGATTTATCAAAAAAATCATCGCGATTATCGAACAGAATAAAGTCGTTTCCGGTTCCCTGATATTTAAAGAATTCATGATTCATTTCGGCTTCACAAAGATAGAAATATTATGGACTAATTTTTGCTGTTAAATACTAGTTAAATTCAAAATGACAACTCAATATTTGGTTAATTTTGATCGTTAACCCTTTACTTAACTTAAAACAAATTAAGAATGAAAAAGATAGCAACTATTATTCTCGCTTCAGTGTTGGGTGGCATGGTGGCCATAAGTGGATATATATTGTTGCAGGAAGAGGAGACCCAATTGGTTGAACAACCCGCACAGCACGCTGACTCACAATTCTTCAATACCTCTATTGGTGGATTTGACAGCATCGATGAAACCGATTTCACCATTGCTGCTGAACGGACCATAGATGCGGTTGTCCATGTTAAAAACACAACTGTAAGTCGTGGTTATACTTCGCTCGAGGACCTGATCTTTGGCCGTCCGAGCCAACGGGCCCAAATAGGTACAGGTTCGGGTGTTATCATTAGCCCTGATGGTTACATCATAACCAATAATCATGTGATCGATGGAGCTCAACAGATCAGTGTAACGACCAACGACAATAAATCCTTAAAGGCCGAATTGGTGGGTACAGATCCCAAGACTGATATTGCCTTACTCAAAATAGACGTGAATAGTGACCTGCCATACATAACTTTTGGTGATAGTGACAATGCCAAAATAGGTGAATGGGTACTCGCAGTTGGCAATCCGTTTAATCTAACCTCTACGGTTACCGCCGGAATAATCAGCGCAAAATCAAGAGACCTATCAGGCATGAATACCCAGTCGTTCATACAGACTGATGCTGCAGTTAACCGTGGCAATTCAGGTGGTGCTCTCGTCAATGTGAACGGCGAATTGATCGGGATTAATACGGCCATTTCGTCTCAAACCGGTAATTATGTGGGATACTCATTTGCAGTGCCCAGCAATATTGCAAGAAAGGTCATTCAGGACATCATGGAATTTGGCAATGTTCAAAACGGTATTCTGGGCATAACTGGCCTGGCATTGAACAGTCAGACCGCCAAAGAATATGGTGTAAATGAAACAGAAGGTTTCCTGGTAAGTTCCGTGGAAACTGATTCGGGAGCCGAACGCGCAGGAATTCGAGATGGTGATGTTATTAAGAGATTGGATAATGTTGAGATCTCAAAATTTTCGGACATGCGCGGCTTTTTAAGCTCAAAAAGACCTGATGATGTAGTTCAGGTTACTTTGCTTCGAAATGGCGATGAACGCATTGTTCCGGTTACTCTTATAAAGAACCAAACCTATTTGGTTCCGCAGATCGGTACTTTAAAAAAGGCTTCAGAGAAAGAGCTAAGGACATATGGCGCCAGTTATGGTGTTAAACTGGCCTTGTTGACTTCAATAGATTATTACAACGATTATTGGAACAAGATCGGCATTAATGAAGGCGTGATCATTACAGCTATCGATGGTACAAAGATTTATTCCATCGATGATGTGGAACGCGTTATGACCAATCGTTCACCGAACGATCCCATTTCTATCGATCTGATCAATAAGGACGGGGAACGGGAACGCTATAGTTTTGGTCGTTGATTTCTCAAAAAAAGACATGCAGAAACCCTCATTAAAAAATGAGGGTTTTTTTATGGAAATCGTATACGAAAACGATTGAAAAATATTACTTTTGCCGCAAAATTCAAACACACCTAAAATCAATCGGAATGAACATCAGCGACACTTATGAAAAAGAACTGGCTTTCCAGGCCGATCGCCGGAAAGCTACGGTGGAATTTATCAAAATAGTCAGCGACCTTTGGTACGACAAATCCATCGAATTGGTACTCTTCAGGAACCAATTGATCGATCGAAATGTAAGTCAAATCTTGAATTTGCATGAATATGCCGGGGAATTCGTTCAAAAACCGATCTCCATTTTTGATTCGGTCGAGATTGCCCAGGCTATCAAAACCCTTGACCTTCCGCCTGCAAAACTCGATATCGGGAAGCTAACCTATGAATATCACCTCGAGGATATCAAATATAATACGGCAACCGCATTTGCGGCAGAGAAGTTAAGAGGTGCCCATAAAACAAATGGCATTGTACCCAAGGACGTTGTTTTATACGGGTTTGGTAGAATAGGCAGGCTTGTTGCAAGGGAATTAATGACCCGAACTGGAAAGGGTAGTCAGCTTCGATTAAGGGCTATAGTAACACGTGGTAAATTGGATGCCAGCGTTTTGGAAAAAAGAGCTTCTCTGCTACGAAATGATTCTGTGCATGGCGAATTTTCCGGAACCGTTATTTCCGATATTGAGAACCAGGCCTTGATCATAAATGGTACCACCGTAAATGTGATTACCAGTGATAATCCGGATGAAATTGATTATACAAAATATGGTATTTCAAATGCTTTGGTAATCGACAATACTGGAGCGTTTCGGG
>CAJIBQ010000337.1_pt1 | contig 29765 bp, 24 predicted proteins | sample 9199391 | NCBI WGS metagenome assembly CAJIBQ01 (sample SAMEA7708309, study PRJEB35096) | sediment metagenome | biome: marine neritic benthic zone biome [ENVO:01000025]; feature: sediment [ENVO:00002007]; material: shallow marine sediment [ENVO:03000034] sea grass bed [ENVO_01000059] ... | reverse complement strand
TCACTCACCGATGATGAACTCAATGGTGACGATATTGGTTTTACGAACAATATCTCTGGTTTGCTGCAATCATCAAGAGATGTTTTCTTCAATGCAGCGGCCTACGATTTCAGCGCTACATTTTTCAGACCACGCGGGTTGGATAATGCGAACGGGCGACTGCTGATCAACGGTATCGAAATGAATAAGCAGTTCAATGGCCGCCCGCAATGGGCAAACTGGGGTGGTCTTAATGATGTGCAGCGAAACCAGGAATTCAGTATGGGAATGTCTGCCAACGATTACATTTTTGGTGACCTGGCAGGAACGACCAATATCATTATGCGAGCTTCCAAATACCGCGAGGGAGGCAGGGTTTCCTATGCCTCAGCTAATCGTAGTTACACGGGTCGCGTGATGGGGAGTTACAGTTCCGGCCTATTGCAGGGAGGCTGGTCATATTCGGTTTTAGCATCACGGCGATTTGGGGACGAAGGATATATCGACGGAACACTATACGATTCCAACTCATTTTTTGTAGCTGTTGAGAAGCAACTGAACGAGAATCACAGTTTAAATTTTACGGGTATGTACGCCAAGAATCGTCGAGGCCGTTCAACAGCCATTACCGATGAGGTTTACCGCTTGAAAGGCCGTGAGTATAACCCGTTTTGGGGAATGCAGGATGATGAGATCCGTAATTCACGAGTGCGGGAAATCGAGGAACCCATTTTAATGCTGAACCATTATTGGAACCTTTCAGAGAAAACAACGCTCAACACCAACTTTGCTTATCAATTTGGAAAAATTGGGAATACCCGAATGGATAACGGAGGGACGCAATTGGAATTTGGACCTAATGGCCAACCCTTCTATTCGGGTGGCGCAAGGAATCCGGATCCGGCTTATTACCAGAACTTACCGAGCTACCAGTTGAGGTTTGAAAATCCTACGGCCAATGATTTTAAATGCATATTTGGCCGAACAGGAATTCCTTAACAATGGGCAACTGGATTGGGCACCTTTATACGAAGCAAACCTCAGACCGGGTAGAAATTCGACCTACATCATCCAGGAAGATCGAAATGATGATACGCAGTTCTCAGCTAATACAATACTGAACTCCGAGATAAATGACAACATCGTTTTAAATGCCTCATTCAATTATCGAAATCTGAAGAGTGAGAATTTTGCATCGGTGAAAGATTTGCTGGGCGGAACGGGCTATCTGGATGTTGATTCATTTGCCGAAGAAGATCCGCAGTCCACATTCGTTCTTTCCGACATTGCCCAGAGCGATACCAATAACCCGAACCGAATCGCAATGGAAGGTGATCGGTATAAGTATAACTTCGAAGTGGATGCGAATGTAATTAACGCATTTGCGCAGGCACAGTTCAAATACAGCAAGGTGGATTTTTATGTTGGGGCGAATATTGGTAGCACAAACTACCAGCGAAATGGTCTTTTCGAGAATGGTTATTTCGTAGGGAATTCATTTGGAAAGAGCGAGAAAGTTGACTTCACAACTTATGGAATTAAAGGTGGTCTGACGTACAAGGTCACAGGAAGGCACCTTATCGATGCAAATGCCAGTTATTTTACCAAAGCACCTTCAATACGAAATACATTCAGTAACAGCAGGCAGAATAACAATATTATAACCGGCTTGACCGAGGAGGTTATCAATTCGGTCGATGCGAGCTACATCTATCGTTCACCAAAGGTTAAGGCCAGGCTTACAGGTTTTTATTCAACCTTTACAGATGGCACTGACATCGGGTTTTATTTTACAGAAAACCTGGCCGGACTCGGATTGGAAGAGGACGCCTTTGTGCAGGAAATACTCACTGATGTCGAAAGAAGACACATTGGAGCGGAACTCGGTATAGAAGCACAGATTACACCAACTGTGAAATTAAAAGCGGCGGCTTCAGTAGGACAATATACATTTACCAACAACCCGGATCTATATCTGACCAGTGATGATTTTGAAGGTGAGTTGAGATTCGGTGATGGAAAAACAGCCCTGGAGGATTATCACGTAGCCGGAGGACCGGAACGTGCCTATCAATTAGGATTTGAGTATCGCGACCCGAATTTCTGGTGGGTTGGCGTAACTACGAACTATTTCTCCAATGCCTATGTTGATGCCAGCGCACTTGCAAGGTCCGAGAATTTTGTACTTGACTACGATAATCAACCGATCAACAGTTATGATCCTGACATTGCCAGGGCCTTATTAAAACAAGAGCAGTTTGACGACTATTACCTGGTGAACGTAGTTGGAGGTAAATCCTGGAAGATCGGAGATTATTTCGTTGGGTTCTTTGCAACCATCAATAACGTTCTGGATGAAGAGTACAAGACGGGCGGATTCGAACAATCCAGACTGGCAAAATACGATACGGTTCTTGAGGACAAGTCACGAACTTATGGCCCCGTTTTCGGAAGCCGGTATTTCTTTGGAAACGGAACAACATACTACCTTAACCTATATTTCAGATTTTAATAATGAAGACAGTAAAAACAAAATATTTCAGCATGATGAAAGCAAAAGATTTAAGCAGGATGGCGATGGTTTTACTAGGAGTGGTATTGATAAACTCCTGTATCCAGGATGACGATTTCAATACGCCGAATGTAACCATAGAAGAGCCGGTTCTAACCGGACCTGTCATTACCATCGATGCAGTAGCCGGTTTCCTGGCACAGGAACAGGGCGGAGGTCAGCTTGATTATTCAGATGAAGACTCCTCCTTTACCTTTGAGGACACCAACAGCTATGTGTCCGGTTATGTCATTTCCAGTGATGAGGCAGGTAATTTCTTCGAGGAGATTTTGCTACAGGACAATATTGAAAACCCAACCATCGGGATAAAGGTTCTGCTAGATGTCAATCCGCTCTATACGCGATATGATATGGGGAGAAAGATATTTGTGAAACTAGACGGCCTTTCTGTTGGAATTACTAACGGTGTTCTGACAATTGGAGCCCTGAATGGGAATGAGGTCGATAAGATTGCGGCACCACTGGAAGAAGAATTCATTCAACGCTCCACAGAACAAGCAACTCTTGTGCCATACGCAGTTGATCTGAATAATCTTGAAGACAGCATGACGAATCTTTATGTTGAGTTAAATGACGCCCAATTCCAAAGGAACCAGGTCATGATTGATAATCCGTTGACATTTGCGGCCGAGCCCACAGACCAGTTTGATGGAGAACGCATTCTTGAGGATTGTACTAATGGCGGTTCAATAATTTTTAGCACCAGCACTTTTGCCGATTTCAAAGGCTTGCAATTGCCTGCACAAAGAGGATCCCTTAGAGGTATTCTGACCAAGAATTTCTTTGGCGACGAATTTAACTTTGTTGTAAATTCTGCAGCAGATCTCGAATTTGATAACCCGGAGCGATGTGATCCGGACTTCCTATTCTGTGAAACCCCAAGTGGTGGAGGCAGTATATTCTGGAGTGAAGATTTTGAATCGTTCGGAGGGTATAATGCGGAAGGCTGGACCAATGCAAATGTTGGTGGAGGTACGGTTGATTGGGTAGTTGGAAGTTTTTCCGGCAATGTATATGCCCAGATCTCTGGCTTCAATTCTGATGAAGATCCGATCGACGTCTGGTTAGTAACTCCGGTCATCAATATGGATGGAACAACCGGGGAAGAACTGAGCTTCGATGTACAGACCAATTTCAACAATGGAAATATCCTGAGTGTCTATGTGTCGACAAATTTCACAGGAGATCCTTCAACAGCCGATTGGACACCTTTAGATGCCATTATTCCGGAAGGTAATCCAAATGGATTCGGAAATTTCGAACCGGTTGGCCCGATAAATATTTCGTGCCTTGATGGCGATATCCATATCGGGTTCCTTTATGAGGGAGCAGATCCGGGGCCAACTACGCGTTACCATGTGGACAATATTGAAATTACAGGAAATTAAAAACGATAATATCATAAAAACCACATCCCTGCGATGTGGTTTTTTTATTTGACCAATGACCCTTTTTGACAAACTCTATTTTACAATATTCGAGTTTTACAAAAACAGAAAATTCAAATCGGCCAGTTCGATAGGTATTTTCTATGTGACCTTTGTTCAGGCCGTTGCAATTCTTTTTTTAGGTCTCTTCTTTGCCGAGTTCTTTAAGAACATGAACATAGAAACCCTGGACGAAAACAAGGCATGGACCTTATTCATTCTTTTGATCGTATTTCTATATTTCAAGAACTGGATCCAGTATAGCGGGAAAAAGCGCGTGGTTTTAAAAGCAAAGTTCAAGAGTGAAAAACCATTGGATCAAAGCATTTATCTTCTTTGGGTCGTTCCTTTGGTTTTACTAATAATGGCTATTGCGTTATTGCGTGTTTTGAAGTATTAAAAAGCCCTAACCGAATTGGCTAGGGCTTTCTTAGTATTGGTTAGTTAGTTATTTACCAATTATTTTAGGAATTCGGGTTACCACTCACAATTACAAATTCCGAACGGCGATTTTCCTGATGCTCTTCTTCGGTACAGTTTTGACCACATTTAATCTTAAGGTCACTTTCACCCATGCCTTCTCCACTGATACGGCTTGCATCGATCCCTTTGGAAACAACGTATTGTACAGTTGTTTTGGCACGACGTTCTGAAAGACCCTGGTTGTAATTTTGATTACCACGGCTATCAGTGTGAGAGTTGGCCTTGATCACTATTTCAGGAAACTTATTCATGATCTGTACCAATTTGTCCAATTCAAAGGCTGCCTTAGCTGTGATATTCGACTTGTCAAAATCGAAATAGATAGGATTCAATTCAACCAGGTCTTCAACGATGATCTGCTCAATTGGATCAAGTGCAACATCCACATTGACCTCCTCTTCACTGGTGCCATCAACATCCAACAACTGGCTTTCATAATCGTCCATGGTCACTTCCAAATTAACATCGGTTTCGCATTCAACGATAAACTCTGCAATGCCATCGGAATTGGTTGCCTTGGTATTCACGCGATTACCTTGATCATCAACGATAGATACCATAGCTCCGCTCAATGGATTCCCGGTTTTGGAATCCGTGACATTGGTCGTGATCAAAACATCACAAATTGGCAATAACCTCTTAATGGCATAAACATCATCGCCCCCAATACCGCCATCACGGTTTGATGACACAAAGCCTTCGCCCGACTCTTCATCCATACTGAATGCAAAATCGTCGGCATTGCTGTTTACAGGTACACCTATATTCCGTATTGGCGCAAGCTTTCCATCTATTTCACGAGTAAAGAATACGTCCATGCCTCCAAGACCTAAATGACTGTCGGATGAGAAGTAAAGGGTTCCGTTCGTACTGATGAACGGGAACATTTCCTGTCCTTCGGTGTTGACTTTTTGACCAAGGTTTTCGGGTTTACCAAAAGACCCATCACTAGCGATTGACACTTTATAAATATCGAAATTGCCATATCCTCCATTCATGTCAGAGGCAAAATACAATGTTGAGCCGTCTGTGCTTACTGAAGGGTTTTTAACTGAATATCTTCTTGAATTAAAAGGAAGTGGCTCTGCCGGACTCCAGCCATCCGAAAGCAAAGTGCTACGGTAAAGGTTAAGCACCCCTTGCTTGTTTCGGGTAACCGAATCCTTAACGAATAAGTTGTCTGTATGGCTGTCCCTTGAAAAATACATGGTTTTGCCATCAGGAGAAAAACTCACAAGGCCTTCATGAAGGGTGGTATTGATATTATTGTCCATAAGGCTCTCTGCGCCATAAGAACCATCACTTAGAACCGTGTATTCATAAATATCGAGGAAAGGCTCGTTGTTCCAACCATAATTCTTTCTAGAATCATTTCTAGCAGAAGTAATGTACAATTTCCCATCTTTTAAAGTACCTCCAAAGTCAGACACTTCAGTGTTAATAGGCAAATTTTGCACGTTGAACTTCTTTCCTTTTTTAAGGATTTTTGGAAGATAGTCCGGATTCTTCCTGTAAGCTGTTGCCCTGTCATCTCCAGGTCGCATTCCAGCAAAGCGGTTCATTTGACGATTTGATTCATCATATTTCCCGTTGGCTTTCAACATTTGCGAATACTTCCAGATCAATTCTGGATCATCTGAAGATTCCAGTGCTTTCTTATACCAACGTTCGGCTTCAACCGTATTAAAAATGTTATAGTAGCATTCTGCAAGTTGCTCATAAACATAGTCATCTCCCTTACCATCAGTGACCAACTTTAAATAATCTTCTGCGGCATCTACGAATTCGAGCCTGTTAAAATGCTTGTCTGCATTTCTTGTGGCTTTATTCTGCGCGGTTATACATGCACCGCTTAAAAGGGTTATTGTTAAAAGAGTGTATATTTTTTTCATAATATTTCCTTTGGCTTATCAGGTTAGAAATAACGGGGTGATCTGGACACCTTTTTGGTGAAATTCACATCAAAATTCAAGAATACTTCATGTGAAGAATTCGTAACGATATCCAATTCAGACAGAATGCTATCATAAGCATAACCTATCCTAAGATTCGGAGTGACCAGGAAATTAACCATTCCGCTAAACGAATCATCCAACCTGTAACCTATACCTACTTCAACAAGATCATACATAAACAAGTTGGCATTTAGATCGAATGTCACCGGAGCGGTATCGGCATACTTCAATATTCCATGAGGTTTTAATTTGAAATTCTCATTCAGATCAAATACATATCCGGCGGCCGCAAAAAGATGCTGTGTTTCAGAGCCGAGTTTATTCCCGTTAGCATCCAAATGTGTTGCATCCAGGATATTAGGCATGGAAACAGATATGTAATATCTATTCGGTTTATAAAAATATGCTCCAGCTCCAATATTTGGAGTTGTTTCATTGATATTCTGTGCAAAGAAAGGATCTCCAAGGTCGATCAGGTCGATAAGCCCCTCCTGGATCCCGATATCATGAAATGTAGCCCCCGCCTTTAATCCAAAAGCCAATTTGGTTTCGGCACTAACCGGAATGGTATAGGAGAAATCTACATATGCATTGGTCTCTTTAACCGGACCTATTTCGTCACCAATGATTGACAACCCAAGTCCAATGCGATCACTAACAGGAGCGTGGCCCGCGAAGGTGAAGGTGGTAGGGCCACCATCCAGCCCAGCCCACTGGCTTCTGTAAAGTACTCCTAAGGCCAGGCCTTCTGTAGACCCTGCATAAGCAGGGTTGAGCACATTCATGTTATACATATATTGCGTATACTGAGGATCCTGTTGTGCCTCCAGATTTGAAGCGATCAAGCATACAAATAATATGATTATTAATCTTTTCATTATTGATTAGTTAGTTCGATTAGTAATTTAGATAGATCCAACTGGTAATTGGTTCTCGTGATGAGTTGAAATAAATGATATAGAAATAAGTGCCTACTGGCAGAACCTTACCATCCTGGTCTGTTCCACACCATTGGTCAACATATTCATTTAATTCATATACCTTGGTTCCATATCTGTTGAATATTTCTGCTTTGGTTATGTCTTCCCTGTCCTCAAGGTGATCCAGGATCAAACAATCATTAGAACCGTCACCGTTAGGTGATAATCCCTGTGGAACATCAACACAATATTTATTGCGGTAAAACTCAACCAGAATTTCACTTTCTCCCCAACATCCTGTGATATCATCAAAGACCGTTACGATGAAGTTGCCATCTTCCTCGGCTGCTTCAGTTAACATGTAAGTGCTGCTTGGTCCGTTTTGAACCTCCTGGCCATCCAGGGTCCATACATATGTAAGTGGTCCCATATTCGGATCGTTGGCATTGGCAACATTGGCCTCTAGCGTAAACGGCTCGTTGGCACACTTGATAATACTAGGCACATCGAATGACACCTGAGGATTCGGGAAGAATTCCACCAGGATTTCATCAGAGAACGTACAATCTGTACCATTAATAGCAAGATCTGCTCTGTAGAAAGCGGTTTCACCGACTTGAAGGAACTGGGTGTTTTCACCATCGATCAGCACGCCGTCCTGGTACCAACTTATCGAAGCATTATTCGGAATATCTCCTGCATCAAGGGTTACAACATCACCTTCACAATTTGCATTTCCGCCTGTAAGAAGAATGTCCGGCCCAAGATCGATATCTCCGATATCAAAGCTACCGGCTGCAATGAATACTGCAGAATCGAACAGGGTATCACCGTCATCGGCAACCACCAGTTTAATATGATATTGCTCATTTGGAATCACGGTTGCCTGAGCTGTCATGATCACAGTATGTCCTCTAAAGTCGGTTGGACTCAACAAGCCGCTTAACCCATTAGGAACTCCATAGTACTTATCAAAGAATTCCGGGTTAACCGAAGGACATCCCGCATTATATAATTCATCTCTAACCGTTAGTACGGAAATAGGATCAACAGTGCCGGGTACAATAGCCAGGTTACTGGTTACATTATTCGAATCGGTTAAAAGGAATGCAAAGGCATCGGTAAATGTACACTGGAATGTACCATATTCCTCGGCAGCAAAAATGAAATCAAAACTCATATTATCGACAACCGGTATGAAATCGAATTCGATGATAGATGCGTTATTGGTATCACCCGGGAACAGACCTGGTATAACACTTTCCAGATCGGCATCTCCAGGCCAGAGGAAACTACCATCGCTAATGGTTTCGTCTTCAGGCCCTGGTGCATTGTTGACATCACCGGAAGTCATTATCAATCCGCTATCGAATGGCCATTCCGATCCATTTTTATCGAAGAAACCAATACCATTTGTACTTCCAAAGTTCGTTCCTGTAGACCAGGTGATATTGAATACCTGGTTACATTCAGAACCGATCAGGACATCCTGGATCAATTCCTCAACGGTATAGTCAGTTGTACTGGTATAAATCGGTGGAGGAATAGTGAATACACATATATCAAAGGTCACATCCTGTAGTGGAGTACTCGTCCATGAGTACACACGGATCCAATACGTATTGCCTATGGTAAGCCCATTGGCAGTACTATCATTTGGATCACTACAATACACTTGTGTAAGGTTATTACAATCATCACCTTCATAAAGCACATGATACAGATCTGTAGTATCTCCTACAATATTGTAAAGCGTAATCGCGTGGTTTTCAGAAACGGCTGTGAATTGGAACCAAACATCATCATCGGCAGTGCCCCCACAAGCATTTGGCTCACCGGATGCAGTAGCTCCAAAGGTCGTGCTTGATGCAAATTCGGCACAGGTTCCATCAGCATTCGCTGTGAGTACCGTTGCGTTAACACATTCATCATCAACCGGAGGTGGAGGTGGTGGTGTACATGTCACATCAAGTGTATATTCTCCAACACTCGAACCAAATCCGAATACATAGACCAGGTAATTAGCCCCCAGAGTTGAAATAAATTCAACTTCAGATTGCAGTCCGCATGTGTCATCAATTCCGGTTACGCAGGTAAAGCCTGAACAATCACCTTCATAAACTTGTATTTTAGTATCGTATAAGGAGCTACACAATGAGAAGTTAACTATATCTCCTGTTCCAACAAAGGAATACCAAACTCCTGCTGATCCGCCTCCAGTACCGCAGAAACCACCGGGCTCATCCGTTTCGGTGGCCGCACTTGTATTTCCAGTATCCGATTCGCCACAGGCAATTGGGAGTGCATTTGCACACAGATCATTAGGCGGAGGACAGGCAGCTTGTGTGAAATTAGGACTATTAACAACGCAATTCGCATCGTCATTATTCGTTAAGGTCAAAACAACGTTCGTGCCATTGGCATAAGGCCCCATAGTTACTATTCCAGGTGCGCTGATTGTCATAGCAGTGCTTCCCTGGTTATCGGTAACATCGATAGAGGTTGCGGTTCCCAAACTGGTAACATCGGCTTCAACCAGGAAACCGGGTGCATTTGCACAGTCGTCTACCAGCTGGAATGTTGCTGTAGGGTTAGTACATGTTGCACAAGAAACCGTAATATCGATCGGAACATATCCATTGGTCTGACAACCGATAATACCATCGGCCACAACTTGGATCGTTGCGGTATCACCACTGGTCTGGAAGCTAAGCCCTGTGAGGTCACCACCGGCACCATAAGGTGTGGCAGCATTCAGATTGGTTACACCATCAGAATCAAGAACCACGAACTCATCCCATCCATCTTCAACCTGACCGGCATTTACAGTGATCTGTAATCCTGATCCATCACTACTGATATAATTGAATTCTGTAGTTACACCATTTGCATAACAAAATACCGTATTTACCGGTCCTACAGCACAATCAACAACTTGGTTCGGATCGGATTCTGTCGTAAAGCTGGATGACGAACATCCGGTAGCATTGCCCGATGCGTTATAAGGCGTTATGGTTATATAATATGTTGTATCGTAAGCCAAGGTTGGAGATGCAAAAGTCAACACATTTCCAACGTCCTGGTTGTTTACAATATCTGTTCCTCCGGGTGTTGTTCCAATAGAAACAAGGTATCCATCAGGAAATCCGGTTGCCGGGTCCCAGGTGATAACCGGATCGAGAACAACATCAATCGCACCATCAATTGGTGCGGTAACAACGGCATTACAAGCAGGTGGTAAAGACATCTGTGAAATGATCAATGAATTCTGGATACACCATCCCCATTGCCATCCGCCACCGTCGTCATAAGCATAACGATATTTGAAGCCACTTAACTGGGTGGCTGTAAAACCAGAAGCGTCGAAACCTGTTTCAAAAGATTGGGTACTGCTACAGGTTTGATAATCAAGATTAAAACTGTTTCCTCCAAGTACGAACACAGAATTCCATTGGGCAGCATCTGCGTCCCACCATTCAATCGATAAAGTTCCTCCAATATCGCGGTGAACCCAGTCTCCCGAAATGACAATCTGATTCTCACCTGCTGCAGAAGCTGCAGTTAGATCGATCACCGGCGACTCGGAAGCGATATTATCCATATTGGAAGTACTTCCGGCTGCATCATCATCAAAAGAAAAAGAACTATCAACCGTTGGATCTGCTAATAATCCGGCAGCCGTATAGGTACCAGAAGTAGTCCAGCTGGCATTAGGCCAGTTGGCGGGTTGATTTAAAACTTGTGAGAATGATACAAACGTAAAAAAGAGAAAAACAATTAGAAAAGTAACCTTTTTCATTTGTATTGATTGTGTTAGTTTTTGTTTATAATGAAGTAAAGATTTACCAAGATAGAAAAAATGATAATCCTCCTTGGATTAACATTCTTTTAATAGATAAACGGCAAAATTCATCGATTAAAGGAATTTGGCAAGAATGGGAATATTTCGGATATCCGTTATGCCTGCTGGGTTTTCTTGGAAGGTACTGCACGAGATCGCGCACGGGCATCAGGAATTTCTTTTCAGGAGAAGATAAACTGGAAAATGGTCGCTGTAGCCACCTTTATATTTCAGGCCTCCATAGGTTCTGAATGGATTGCCTTTGTGCCTGCCTTTAAATTGTTTCAGGAACTGTTTGTCAAAGATATTGGCCTTTGAGAACGAATGATGATTCTTTCGGTATTCGAAGAAATTCGTCGTAAACAAGATCTGATCGAACATATTCCACTGAAAGCGATAACTTGAAGTACCCCTGGCATATGACATCAGCTTTTCCATGGGGTTGTAAAGATCCAATTCGTGGGAAAGCTGTTTGATGCTTTTGCATTTCGGATCATCATTAAAATCGCCCATAGCAACGATCTTGGCATCGGGCTCTTCCAACTGAATGCTCCTGATGATCTCGATGAGTTTGCTGGATGCCTTGATGCGCTTGTGTTCAGATTCTTCAGTGCCTTCTCGCCGGGAAGGCCAATGATTGACCAGCAGGTGGAGGGTTTCTTTATTAAGCCAGCCTTTTACATAAAGAATATCTCTGGTATGATCTCGTCTTCCGGTTGAGTCATAAAGTTCGATCGAAAAGATCTCGGAATGGTCGAATTTGAAAAAGTCCGTATTGTAGATCAGGGCCGTATCTATTCCCCGCTCATCAGGAGAATCGAAATGAACCAGATCGTAAGGGATGTGTTTCAGGAACTTGGTCTTTAAAAGGTCCTCGACCACCATTTGATTCTCAACTTCGGCAAGGCCAACAATGACAGGTGGCTTTCCTGTTGGCTTAGACCCGATATGAGCTATGGTATAACCCAGTTTACGGAGTTTCTTTTTATACCGTTTCATGGTCCATCGACGTGCCGAATCAGGAAGAAAGCCGTCATCATCGGTACGTTTATCGTCAACGGTATCAAACAGGTTTTCCAGGTTGTAGAAAGAAACCGTATAGTAATCTCCTTTAAAGTGCTTTTTTTTCTTTTTTCCGTCAGACATAAGGTCTCAATTTCCGCTGATTCCGGCCTAAAATACTAAAAATAGATTAGGGATACGGTTCATCTTTAACATCGATAAATGAGTAATGTGTATTGCCAACTTCATAAACTGACATTTTGATTTTAACAATTCGTAACTTTGCATCTCATTTTCAGATTATGATAGAGCGCCAGGAGCAGGAAATAGAAAAAGTAGTTTTGGTAGGGATCATAACCCGGGATCAGGATGCATCAAAATCTAAAGAATATCTCGATGAGTTGGAATTCCTGACCTACACCGCAGGAGGTACAGTTGTAAAACGGTTTACTCAGCGCATGGATATGCCCAATCCCAAAACCTTTATAGGAAGTGGAAAAATGCAGGACGTTGAGCAATACGTGAAATCTGAAAAGATCGATACTGCCATTTTCGATGATGAACTATCTGCCACTCAAGAACGGAATATCAGCAAAATTCTGAACTGTAAGGTGCTTGACCGAACCAACCTGATCCTCGATATCTTCGCACAACGGGCCAAGACAAGTTATGCCCGGACTCAGGTTGAATTGGCTCAGTGTGAGTATTTATTACCCCGCCTTAAGGGTATGTGGACCCACCTGGAAAGACAACGAGGTGGTATTGGAATGCGTGGACCGGGTGAAACGGAAATCGAAACAGATCGGCGTATTGTTCGTGATAAGATCGCATTGCTTAAAACCAAAATTGCAAAGATCGATAAGCAAATGGCCGTGCAAAGAGGTAATAGGGGAAGCATGGTGAGAGTTGCCTTAGTGGGATATACGAATGTTGGAAAATCGACCTTGATGAACGTGTTGAGCAAGTCTGATGTTTTTGCCGAGAACAAGTTGTTTGCCACCCTGGATACTACGGTGAGAAAAGTGGTTATTCGCAATCTCCCCTTTTTGGTGAGTGATACGGTTGGCTTTATCAGAAAACTGCCAACTCAACTGGTCGAATCCTTTAAAAGCACCCTGGATGAGGTGAGGGAGGCCGACTTGTTATTACACGTTGTCGATATCTCACACCCCAATTTTGAAGAGCATATTGAATCTGTAAATAAGGTACTGGCCGAAATCGGATGTGGAGATAAAAGAACCGTGACGGTCTTCAATAAGATCGATGCTTATTCATTCGAACCTTTTGATGAAACAGACCTGGTACAACCCAAGACGAAATTGAATTATACTCTGGCTGAATGGAAGCAGACATGGATGGCTAAAGAGGATAAAGCCTTATTCATATCTGCTCTTAACAAGGAGAATCTGGCGGAATTCAAAGACGAGCTATACACGGCAGTTCGCGAGATCCATATTTCCCGCTTCCCTTATAATCACTTTCTCTACCCGGACCTGGATGAATTTCAGGCATAAAAAAACGTGCTCAAGGCACGTTTTTCATTTTTTTAGAACGAATAGTTCAACCCGAATAACCAGTAGGATTGCAATTCGTTATCGATATTATCAAAATCCGGTAATGTTGGTGGTGGGTTCGTTGGATCAATCTGGCCAAGTGCATAATTTAAGGCTTCCTGCTTATTTTGTCTCAGGCCAAATTCGAATCCTAGCCCGATACCTTTCCAAATTGTATATCCAAATGAATTGATCCATGTCCAGTTTGAAAGGTCTCCTGACTTATAGCTTTGGAAAGTCGAGAAATTCGATTTGAAATTAACACCTCCCAGAATCTGATTGGTGTAATCTGCTACAATCTTTGCTCCCATTGACGAATCGAAAACAGTATCACCACTGCTAAACACGATATTGTAATTAAGCGGGTTGATAGAAACGAACAAATTGCTAAACGGTGTCCATGTGGCTCCGGCTCCAAGGTCCAAATAACCAGGATCGTTAAAATTATCGATAATGGTCGTTCTGAATTCACCGATACCGGAGATCGCCCATGTATCACTTAACTTTCTTCCATAAAGAGAAGTTACGCTGAATACGTCAGAGGTAGCACCAAAAGAGCTGTCGTCAGTAGGATCGTCTTCATCGTCATTCTTTACCCAGCCTAAGTTTACATTGGCAAAATTTTTCCAAAAATCCTTTTCACGGTCCAAGTTGGCGAATGCATTAACAGTTATACCGATATTTCCGGCCGCATTATTAACGACGCCTCTTGAAAACCAGTTGTTGTATCCCGAAATGTTAGCCCCGATTACTCCAAAAGCGCCGGTTTCCCAACCTGGCAGGGCGTCAATTTGAGCCTGGATAGCATCGGCCTCAGCCTGGACAGCATCGGCTTCTGCTTGTTTTTCGGCCTTCTGAGCTTCCAATTCTTCTTTTGTTTGTGCAAAGGTGAGCGAAACAAAGCCCATCATGATAAAAACAAGTACTATTTTTTTCATTTTTGAATGTTTTTAAGGTTGGCAAATTTAGAATTTATATGCTATTTGCCAAAGGTTATATTTTGTCAATAGATTATCGATTATTCTTTTAGACCCAACTTGTCCAGGAAGGTCACTATTTTTAAGAAGTATTTACAGTTTATTTTTTACTGCTTTTGAAAAGAGGTACGGATGAACAGGCCTCACCATACATGACAGACTTTGAAACTCCTTTCAAACGGCCTGCCATCATGGTATAAGCATTCTTGGGGACAGGCTTGTTGGAACAGCCTTTTATAATAACCGGTTTATCGCGGAATTCATCAAGATTTAAATCATCGATGATTTCTTTGTAAAGTAAACTCTCCAGGATTTCCTGATCGCCGATAACCACAGTTTTCGCAATGTCGTTAAGATGAAGAGAAACCAGCATATACGCCCAGGAAGGAATAATGGCATCTGTTGAGCAGTATACATTGACATAATGATCCTGATATTGGGACCAGTCGTACGCCTTGATATAAGCGCGGAATTCCTTTTCACGAAGTACCAGGCCTTCAAATAACCAGTTGCTGACATCAATACTACTTCTTGGCCCTTCCGGATAATAATCTTCAAGGTCAACAGTCAGTAGTTGGCTATTTGCGACTCTATTTATAATTTCATCCGCCATAACTACAGCATTCCGAGTTCAAGTTTGGCTTCTTCACTCATCAGATCCTGGCTCCATGGTGGGTCAAAGGTGATCTCTACTTCGGCACTCTTGACCTCATTCAAGGATTTTACCTTTTCCTCGACCTCAAGCGGTAATGTTTCTGCAACCGGACAATTCGGGGTTGTCAAGGTCATGAGGATCTTCACGTCTAAATCCTCGTTGACAAAAACATCATAGATCAGGCCCAATTCGTAAATATCGACCGGAATTTCAGGATCGTAAATGGTCTTTAGTACGCGCACGATCTTTTCGCCTAAAGTATTTATATCTATTTCGGATGTATTCATTTGCTTAATTGAGTTAGGTATGCAATAGCATACAGTTTTAATTGTTTGATCATACTAACAAGTCCATTGGCTCTTGTAGGCGATAAATGTTCCTTTAAACCAATTTCGTCTATAAAGCTGGTGTCGGCATCAATTATATCCCTGGGTCTTTGACCGGAAAATACCCGAATGAGAATCGCAATTATCCCTTTGGTAATAATGGCATCACTATCGGCTGTAAATACAACCTTGTCATCCTGCAAATCGGCATGAAGCCATACCTTGCTCTGACAGCCTTTTATGATATGGTCGTCTGTCTTAAATCGCTCTTCGATCAAGGGCAGCGATTTTCCGAGTTCGATCATGTATTCATAGCGTTGCATCCAATCGTCGAACATGGCAAACTCTTCAACTATATTATCCTGTATCTCTTTAATCGTCATACTGAATTTTGATCGTGTTTTAACTCAACATACTTACAGCCTTTTTAACGCCTTCAACCAACCGGTCCGCTTCTTCAAAGGAATTATAGAATGCAAACGAAGCACGTACTGTTCCTGGAATCTCATATCGGTCCATAATGGGCTGAGCGCAATGATGCCCGGTTCTTACCGCTATTCCCATTTTATCAAGAATTGTTCCTATATCGTAGGAATGAACGCCTTCAATATTGAATGAAATAACCGGGGCCTTGTTATCCTTGGGTCCGTAAATTATCAAACCGGGAATTTCCTGGAGTTTAGCAGTTACATAGTGTAATAGTTGATCTTCGTGTGCTTTGATGTTGTTAAAACCTATACCGTTCATATAATCAATAGCCTCAGCAAATGCAATTGCGCCACAAACGTTTGGTGTACCGGCCTCAAATTTATGAGGCAGATCGGCATATGTGGTCTTTTCGAAAGTAACTTCTGAGATCATTTCCCCTCCGCCCATAAATGGTGGCATTTCCCTAAGCAATGCCTCTTTGCCATAAAGGAATCCAATACCGGTTGGGCCACACATCTTATGGGCCGATCCTGTATAAAAATCAACATTCAATGCTTGAACATCAGGAATTAAATGCGGACATGCCTGTGCACCATCCACAAGTACCAGAGCCCCTGTATCATGGGCCTTATTGATTATTTCCTTTATCGGATTAATGGTACCAAGTGCATTGGAAATATGATTGACAAACACCATTTTCGTATTTGGGCCAAGCAACTTCTCGTACTGTTCCATATCCAGTTCTCCGGAATCGGTGATCGGAAGAACTTTTAGTTTAGCAGCTGTTTTTTCACAGAGCATCTGCCAGGGAACGATATTGCTGTGGTGTTCCATTTCCGAAACGATGATCTCATCACCTGGCCCCAATTTGTCACTAAATCCATTGGCAACAAGATTTATGCTATGCGTGGTTCCTGAAGTGAATATGATTTCAAAATTCTCTTTCGCATTGATGTGATCGGATATCTTGACTCGAGCCCCTTCATATTTTTCGGTAGCTTCCTGGCTCAGGCTATGTACACCACGATGGATATTGGCATTGTAGCTATTGTAATAATCTGCTATGGTGTCAACTACCGGTTTCGGAGTTTGTGAAGTTGCGGCATTATCCAGATATACCAGCGGATACCCATTGACTTGTCTGGACAATATGGGAAAATCCGATCGGATTTCACTCAAATCGAAAGGCATATTTTGAGCAAGTGTTTTCATTTAAAGATCGAAGCCGATATTCACACCCAGCTTATTGGCAATGATTTTGTTCAAACGACGTTTTAGCTCGTTGATTTTTACGCTTTCAAGTACGTTGTTGGCAAAGCCATACATCAATATAGCTCTAGCTTCTTTCTCAGGAATCCCTCTTGATCGCATATAGAACAAAGCATTCTCATCAAGCTGACCAATTGTACAGCCATGAGAGCACTTGACGTCGTCAGCAAAGATCTCAAGCTGAGGTTTTGTATTGATAGTTGCCTTATCATTTAAAAGCAAGTTGTTGTTTGATTGGTAAGCATTGATGCGCTGAGCCTCTTTGTCTACCATCACTTTCCCATTGAAAACACCGGTTGCATTATCACCGAAGATTCCTTTGTAATCCTGGTGGCTTTCACAATCTGGTTCAATATGGTGTACTAAGGTATTATGATCAACATGTTGTTTATCACCAATTACTGTTATCCCTTTTAGTGTGGAATCAACATGGCGCCCGTGTTGATAAAAGTTGAGATTGTTCCTCGTCAGATTTCCGCCGAACGAGAATGTATGAACAGAAACCCTGCTCTCTCGCTTTTGTTTTACAAAGGTATTATCGATCAACGAGGCTTCAGACCGGTCATTCTGCACCTTGTAATAATCAACAATCGCTCTTTTATTGGCGAATATTTCAGTGACACTGTTCGTCAAAACTGGATTTGATGTCAGGCTTTGGTGACGTTCGATGATCTGTACATGAGAGTTTTCATCAACGATAATGAGATTTCTTGGTTGCAGCATCAACTCGGTTTCATTCCCGGTCGAGAAATGAATGATCTGAATGGGCTTTTCAACCATTCTGTTCTTTGGAATATGTATGTACGCCCCTTCATTCGAAAAGGCAGTATTCAATGATGTCAATCCATCCTTTGGTGCAACCTTATCGAAGTAATTTTCAATTATAACCCTGTACTTTGGTTTTGAAAGAGCAGCCGACATCAGGCAAATATCCATCGCATCGTGTGTTGTTTCACTTAAGTGTGAAGAGTATTTACCATCGATAAACACGATCTTATACGTATCGATATCATGAATGAAATACCGCTTTACTTCCCTGTATTCAAGAGCGTTCTCTTGTTTTGGGAATACGCTGTAATCGTGCTTTAGGATCTTGTTCAGTGAAGTATATTTCCAGGCTTCATCTTTCCTATTCGGAAATCCTTGGTCCTCAAATACTTTAATGGCCTTAGAGCGAACATCATGCACATAGGTGTCTATGTCGACCTGGTTTTCGAATGCGATAAATGACGATATGAGTTTTTCTTTGAGATCCATCTTCAATTAGGCCTTAATCTCTTCTTTGATCCAATCATATCCTTTTTCTTCAAGTTCATAGGCCAATTCCTTAGGCCCTGATTTTACAATCCTGCCGTCGTAAATAACATGTACATAATCCGGAATGATATAGTCAAGAAGTCTTTGGTAATGTGTAATAACCACAATAGCATTATCCTTATTCCTTAGTTTGTTCACCCCTTTGGCAACAATTTTAAGGGCATCTATATCAAGCCCGGAATCCGTCTCATCCAAAATGGCGAGTTTCGGTTCGAGCATGGCCAATTGAAAGATCTCATTTCGTTTTTTCTCTCCGCCTGAGAAACCTTCATTCAGTGACCTGGATAAAAACTTCCTGTCGATATCCAGCAATTCCGACTTGTCACGCAATGACTTCAGCATTACATTGGCAGGCATCTCTTTTTCTCCACGTGCCTTTCGCGTTTCGTTGATGGCTGTTTTAATAAAATTGGTGACCGTTACTCCCGGGATTTCAACAGGATATTGAAAGGACATAAAGATCCCTTTATGGGCGCGTTCATCCGGGGATAATTCGTCGATATTTTCTCCTTCAAAGATTATTTCACCGTCGATCATCTCATAATCTTCATTACCTGCTATTACCGCAGCTAAGGTGCTTTTACCAGAACCATTCGGACCCATAATGGCATGGATCTCTCCGGGCTTTACTTCAAGGTCAATTCCCCTGAGTATGGTTTTATCTTCTACTGAAGCGTGTAAATTCTTAATGTGTAGCATGTTTAATTTCCAATTTTTATAACATCATTCCTTGATTCATCTGGCTCGCTCACCGCCAGGATCTCCTTGATCTCTATCCGGTATGGCCAGCCTTCTTCATCTGCCGGTTTTGGTGTGATCTTAGCCCTTATTTCAACCGGGATCATATCTGTATCTTCTTTTTTATATGGTTTGACCATATCATTCAATTCCTCCATTTTCTCATCGATAACAACAGCGTATACCTCACGATGCGTTTGCAACACTGCCGCGTCAGCCAGGTATAGGAAATCCCCCTTTAAGAGTGTTAGCCCATCCAGTTGTTTGGCTGTGCGCCCTAGGCTGTCGATTTCTGTCGTCTGCTGATTACCGGTTGAATTCGCTTCTTTTTTACAAGCTGAGATGATAACCAGAATGCATAGGGCTAAAACGATTCTTTTCATTTGAACAATTTATTATCCTACAGAGCCTTCCAGGCTGATTTCTAACAATTTTTGTGCTTCTACTGCAAATTCCATCGGTAGTTTGTTCAATACTTCCTTGCTGAATCCATTAACGATCAATGCGATTGCTTTTTCGGTATCGATCCCTCGCTGATTGCAATAGAATATTTGATCTTCCCCGATCTTACTGGTTGTAGCTTCGTGCTCAATCTGGGCGCTTTTATTTTTGACCTCGATATAAGGGAAGGTGTGAGCTCCACATTCATTTCCCATCAAAAGGCTATCGCATTGCGAAAAATTCCTGGCGTTATCAGCCCTCGAATTGATCTGAACGAGCCCGCGATAACTGTTTTGGGACCGCCCGGCCGAAATGCCTTTGGAAATGATCGTTGATTTGGTGTTTTTTCCTAAATGGATCATCTTGGTGCCCGTATCGGCCTGCTGATAATTATTTGTAACCGCAATGGAGTAGAATTCCCCAACCGAATTGTCGCCCTTCAGTATGCAGGAAGGATATTTCCAGGTGATGGCACTTCCGGTCTCAACCTGGGTCCATGAGATCTTTGCATTGGCCTCACAGATACCTCGCTTGGTCACAAAATTAAAGACCCCACCTTCTCCCTTTGCATTTCCGGGGAACCAGTTTTGAACCGTTGAATATTTTATTTCCGCATCGTCCAGAGCGATCAACTCAACAACTGCGGCATGTAATTGATTCTCATCGCGGCTTGGAGCCGTGCACCCTTCAAGATAGCTTACGTAACTGCCTTTATCTGCGATTACGAGCGTTCTTTCAAACTGCCCAGTTCCGGCCTGATTGATCCGAAAGTAGGTTGAAAGTTCCATCGGGCATTTAACCCCTTTTGGAATGTAACAGAAACTCCCATCGCTAAAAACAGCACTGTTTAATGCTGCATAGAAATTATCGGTTCTGGGTACAACTGTACCGATGTATTTTTTTACAAGTTCGGGATGTTCTTTGATGGCCTCGCTTACAGAGCAGAAAATGATGCCTTTTTCAGCCAGGGTCTTTTTGAAGGTTGTTGCTACGGAAACCGAATCCACAACCACATCCATAGCCACGCCTGCTAACTTCTTCTGTTCATCCAACGAAATTCCCAACTTCTCAAATGTGGCGAGCAACTCGGGATCAACTTCATCAAGACTGTCGTATTTGGGTTTATTACTCGGTGCCGAGTAATAGGAAATATTTTGAAAATCGGGTTTTTCATAAGTAACGTTCGCCCAATCCGGTTCTATCATTTCCTTCCAAATTCGAAATGCTTCAAGACGCCATTCGGTCATCCATTCGGGTTCTTCCTTTTTAGCTGAAATGGCCCTGACAATATCTTCATTTAAACCAACCGGAAATGTGTCGGACTCTATATCTGTATAGAATCCGTATTCGTACTCCTTGCTTTTTAATTCTTCCCTTAAATCGTCTTCAGTATATTTATTCATAGCATTCCAGTTAAAGAGAAAAACTTTCACCGCAGCCACAGGTCCTGTTAGCATTGGGGTTGTTAAACACAAAGCCAGAACCGTTGAGCCCTCCGGAATACTCAAGGATAGTTCCAACCAGGTATAGAAAACTCTTCTTATCTATCACAATTCGAACCCCATTGTCTTCAAAAAGTTTATCCTGATCGGCTTGTGAATGATCGAAACTCAAATCGTAGGACAATCCCGAACATCCACCGCTTTTCACCCCAACCCGAATAAAGTCGTTTTCCGGGCTGAAGCCTTCCTCTTGCATCAGCTGGATTACTTTGTTCTTTGCGGTATCTGAAACCTTGATCATATTCCTTATATAGAATTTGTCTAAATAGAGTGCAAATATACGATATAAGTCCTGTTTTATCATAATAACTAACATTATATTAGTATATGATATAATAGCTGCTGCTTATGGAAGAAATCGAGGTTTAAAGGCAGGAAGCGAATTAAAAAAAGCCACTTTAAAAAGCGGCTTAAGTCATAGGTGTAATTGTTAAATATCGGTTATAGATTATAAAAACTAAAAATAGGCTTTCTTAATCTTGTAGTGTACATATTTCTCAGAAGGAACAATTCTTTCATCACTTTGTGCGTGGCCGAACGATCTTCTTCTGGTTGTTCCAGATCGCCTTCATGATTCAAGGTAACTTCCAATTCACAATGTTTGCATTTAACTATATCGGATAATCCATCCGACAATCTTTCACGGAAAAAGTTATGGCCAAAATTGGCGCATAAGCTTGAAGTAGGTTTATTCATGCTAAAGTATTTCGATTTAGGGCAATTTCAATATAAAGGAAAATATTTACCAATACCCATCTACATCTAATTTTTCGATGAAATGCACATAATTTTTAAAAAAAATAGAATTTTTTACTCGATGAATGGTAATCTTAAGTGACTTGAAATAGCTTATTTTTGTCCTATGTTTGAGAATAAAGATCAGAATCTGACCGATTTAGGCCAACTGGGCGAATTCGGTTTGATTGAGCACCTTACCAAGAACTTTACCAAATCCTTGGACTCAACTGTCAAAGCTGTTGGAGATGATGGTGCCGTCATAGATTCCAAAGGAAAGCATGTTGTTGTTTCTACCGATCTGATGGTCGAAGGTGTACATTTTGATTTGAGTTATACCCCGCTCAAGCATTTGGGATACAAGGCCGTAGTTGTGAATCTATCGGATATTTATGCGATGAATGCCACCGCTACCCAATTAACCGTGTCTTTGGCAGTATCGAACCGGTTTTCCGTTGAAGCCTTGGAGGAATTCTATCAGGGAGTGAAAATAGCATGCGATGTTTATCATGTGGACCTGGTGGGAGGTGATACTACAAGTTCGACCACTGGTTTAATGATCTCGATCACTGCATTGGGCCTTGTGCAACCTGAAGATATTGTCTACCGCACAGGAGCAGCTGTGAATGATTTGCTTGTTGTAAGTGGTGATATCGGAGGTGCTTATTTAGGGCTTCAAGTCCTCGAAAGGGAGAAACAAGTTTTTGAAGTCAATCCTCAAAATCAGCCTGATCTATCAGGTTATGATTATATTATTGAACGTCAGTTGAAGCCAGAGGCCAGAAGAGATATAGTGGAACTTTTTAAAGGCCTGGAACTCAAGCCAAGCTCAATGATCGATATCAGTGATGGATTATCATCGGAGATCATGCATTTATGCACACAGAGTAATCTTGGTTGTGATCTTTATGAAGACAAAATACCACTTGATCCACAAGTTATTTCGACCTGTGAAGAATTCAAACTTGACAGCACAACAGTAGCATTGAATGGCGGGGAAGATTACGAATTGTTATTCACAATTGCGCAAGAGGACTATCCAAAAATAAAAGCAAATCCAAATTTTACGGTGATTGGTCACATGAAGGATCAAAGCGCAGGGATGCATTTGGTAACCAGGTCGGATACCAGAATTCCGTTAAGAGCCCAGGGCTGGAATTCTTTTAACGATCAAGAATGAGTTGTTTCCGCTTCAGGCGCTTCATATGAATACGCTCTAAAACGGCATTGATCTCCTTATATTTCGGGGTCAATAAGGTCAAACGGCCATTGCCGTTGGTGGTCACTTGCTCACCACAATGACGACAAGTATACTCTTTTACGTGATAAGTCACTTTCTTGGTCACTTGGTACTTGTGACCAAAGAGTGAACAATAAAACTGTTTCACAACGAATAATTTAAAAAGCGGTTTAAGAGGGACCTTAAATATAATAATTCATTGAGATTGAAGGCTATAAGCACTTAATAAATCGATGAAGTGAGAGATTTCTGCTTTGAACGCATCATTCTAACCTGGTGAATACGCTCTAAAATTGAATTGATCTCTTTGTATTTCGGAGTTAGCTCGGTAAGACGACCATTGCTGTTCGTGGTTAATTCACGCTTGCAACATTTGCATTTATACTCCTTGACGTGTGCAGTTACTTTTTTAGTCACTCGATAACGATGTCCAAAAACATCGCAATAGAATTTTGAGATAGAGTTGGCTTTGTCGTTGTTTTTCATTCATGGTAGTTTTGGGAGGACTAAACTTAGAAAAAAAAATTATATTTTACGTTTAAAGGCTATAAGTTTTCGATAAAGTGTAATAAAATGTAAGTAAATTCTTCCTTATTTTCAATGAAACTCATATGTCCATCTGGTAATTCAACCACCTTTACTTCGGTCTCCCTTGTCTGTTCTATCAAAGAATCATAATCCAGTATGGGATCCTTCATGCCTATGACCAACAACAGTTCGAAGGGAGCATTTTTAAGGACTTCAGACCTGTCCGGTCTTCGTTTCATACCTTCCAAAGCAGCAACAATGCTCTGAGGATCCATAGCCAGGGCTTTGTTCTTCAGCCTGTTTATTTCTTCCCTGAATATGCGCCGGTTTTTAGGACGGAAAAGATTTGGAATGGCAAGGCGAACAAAGGTCTTGTAATTTTGACGTACAGCGGCAATTGCCCGATCCCTGTTTAGTCGTCTTGAAGGATCATCGGCAAGTGCGGTTGAATTTATCAAACAAAGAGCTTTGAAAAGATCAGGACGTCGTTTGGCAAGAGCAAGGCTTACATAACCTCCCATTGAATGGCCGGCAACTACTGCTTTTTTAATATTGAGATGGACTATAACGGCTTCCGCGGCCTCTGCCATCATTTCCATGGAATGTATATAACCAAGGTTTTCAGAATAACCATGGCCGGGAAGATCTATTGCTATTACCAAATATCTCTTATTCAGTTCCAATTCCAATCTTTCCCAGATCGTCAGGTCCTCCAGAAAGCCATGCAACAATACAATCGCCTCACCAAAGCCGGAGGTCTTGTAGTGAATTCTCGAATTCCGAAAGATGATAAAACGCTCCATTTAGAATAGAAGTAATCTATTTTGTTTTAATTGGAAGTCAGGCTGCAGACAATTTAAGATTAATATGTAATTTTTGAGACTTAATATGAATTTATGCGATTTTCAAATAAAATATGAAGGAAATTTCGTAAATTTAAGGTTATACAATTTTAATTTAATTATTAACTTAATATCATCATCATGAAAAGTACAAGAAAATTATTAGGAATGATAATCGCACTTATCGCCTTAGCTCTTGTAGGTTATTTCATTGCCGGTGGATCGTTCAGTCTGTCCCCGGATGATGCGGCAGGTTCTGGAATAGACGGCGTTGAAAAAGCTGAGAAACGCCAAAGTGACAAGGCCACCGTGGATGTTGATTTCGAAGGTGAGGAAGTACAACAAATTCTTCAAGACCATAATTTCCAACAGCTGATTCAGAATGAAGCATTTACTGCGTTGATGAAGTCACCGGAATTTACGGAACTTGCACAGAATCCAAAATTTTTGGAGTTGGCACAGAATCCTTCCTTTAGGGAACTTGCTAAAGATCCTGCCATGTATGAGCTGGCAAAATCACCTGAATTAGCAGAGTTAGCAAAGTCACCTTCATTCGATGAAATGATGAAGTCCGCCAACTTTATGGATTTGGCAAAGTCACCTTCGTTTTCCGAAATGGCTAAAAATCCAAGATTTGGTGAACTGATGAAAAGTTCGGCATTTATGAATCTTGCCAAGAATAAACATTTCCAAACGGTCATCAAAGACGATTTTGTTTGGGATAAGGATAAACTTTGGCACATGAAGAATGATCCTCAAAAAGGTTTAGCTAAAAATCCAGATTTGGAAGCTTTATCAAAGAATCCTGATTTTGAGGCCTTAAAGAAGAATGCAGCTTTCCAGGAATTGGCTAAAAGTCCAAGACTTTGGGAAATGGCTAAATCACCAGCTTTGATGGAATTGGCCAAAAACCCTGCGTTCGCCGAGATGGCCAGAAATCCGAAATTCTTATATCTCTCTGGTGGCATTGTCTACAAGAAATTAGCGAGTGTACCAGAATTTTCTGAGCTTATGAGAAATTCCCAATTCCTGGAATTGGCGAAATCACAACAGTTCTTAAACATGGCGAAAAATCCAACTTTCATGGATTTGGCCAAAAGTTCTTCTTTCAGCGAATTGATGAAAAACGGAACTTTTAACGAATTGATGCGAAATTCTCAATTTGCAGAGCTTCAAAGCCGTGCTATAAAATAAATGCAGTAAAAAAGTAGATTAATATTTAAAGTGAGTCATTCAGCTTTGGCTCACTTTATTTTTAGTCTTATTTTAAGTATCGATTTCATCAGACAGGATTACCTCAACTACTTTCATGAATTGGTCTACGGTGTTTTAAACTGACCAACATGACCAAAAGGATCCATCTTCTTTTGCTGCTCCTTTGTTTTAAAGGCTTTTCCCAACTCGATCTTATCGAAACCACCGAGTTGAAACTTGTCACCTATGATTTCGGACATAAATACATTCTTCCGCATGCTACCCGAAGCTTCCACAAATCACTGGAATACCACAAGAATTTGTTCAACTTCGAACCATCTGAAAAGATTACAGTACTAATCCAGGATTTTGGGGATTATGGTAATGCCGGAGCAACAGCTGTTCCAAAGAATGTGATCAGTATGGGACTATCGCCTTTCAGTTATACCTTTGAAACCAACCCGGCAGGCGAACGCGTATTTTCAATGATGAATCATGAACTGGTTCATGTAATCGCCTTGGATCACGCCACTAAATCAGATCGTTTTTTCAGAAGCATGTTTCTTGGTAAGGTCCAGCCTGAAAACGAGCATCCAATATCTATTGCCTATGGATATCTTACCAGTCCGCGGAGGTATTCTCCAAGATGGTTTCATGAGGGTATTGCTTCTTACCTGGAGACCTGGATGAACGGTGGTGTTGGCCTGGCATTAGGTAGCTACGATGAAATGGTATTTCGAACAAAAGTTCTCGAGGAGGATCGAATTTATAGCGCGCAAGGACTGGAATCAGAAGGGGTTACTTCAGATTTTCAAGGCAGATCAAATTCCTATCTATATGGAACGCGATTCATGGGTTACCTCGCTTACGAATATGGCCCGGAAACTCTGATTGAATGGGTAAAAAGAAGTGAAGGAAGCAAAACTTATTTCTCGAAGCAGTTCAAGCATGTTTATGGGAAACCAATTGCACAAGCCTGGGATGAATGGATTGCCTTTGAAAAGGATTGGCAGAAAAAAAATCTCGATAATCTGAAAAAGAATCCTATTACCCAACCACAGATCATTTCCGATCGCTTATTTGGATCTGTTTCTTATCCGCAATATGATGCAAAGAACAATAAGATCTATGTTGCTGTGAATTATCCAGGGAAAATCCCGCACATAGCAGCTTTTGATCTGGCAGATGAGAGTTATGAGCATTTGGTTGACATAAAAGGAGCAGCTCTGTTCTTTGTAAGTTCTTTGACTTATGATCCTGAGGATGAGATAATCTTTTATACGACCGACAATGGTGCCTGGCGTGATCTTAGTAGCTATGATCTTAAAACAAAAAAGAATAAACGCTTGCAAAAGGATTTCAGAACTGGCGATCTTGCATTCAATAGAACAGATAAGTCGATTTGGGGGATAAAGCACCTTCATGGTCGCTCAACAATTGTGAAAATCCCCAAGCATGATAAAGATGAGGCCGATCCCAGTACCTATAGCAGCTGGCAAAAACAACACACCATGGACTACGGCCATGACATTTTTGATATCGATATATCACCGGATGGTACAAAACTCAGTGCTGCAGTTTCAGATCTGAATGGAAATCAATCTCTGATCTTATATGACCTGAAGGCTTTAGAACAGAATGAGGTTGTGGCAGATACAATCTATAATTTTGAAATCACTTCTCCTCAGAGTTTCAGGTTTTCTGAAGACGGCAAATATTTAACAGGATGCTCCTATTTCTCGGGTGTTAGCAACATCTATCGTGTTGATCTTGAGACCTTCAATATTAAGGCCATGAGTAATGCTGAAACAGGCATGTTCAGACCATTGATCATCGATGATGAGAAATTATTTGTCTTCAATTTCACAAGCCAGGGTTTTCAGCCGGCTTATATCCCAAACATTGAAGAACTGGTAAAAGTTGCCCGCATTGATTTTTTAGGTAATCAGGCCTTTGATAAGTATCCTATCTTGAAGGAATGGGAGCTCGAATTTCCAAGGGAAGAAGATCTGGACCTTGAAGCAGTTACCTTAAAAACCGGAAAGTATAAACCCGGTGAATTGCTGGATGTGAATTATGGCTATCCAACTATCATTGGATATAAAGATTATATCGGGTTCGGATATCATTTGAAATTGTCCGATCCATTTAATTTCAGAAGCCTTGACCTTTCCGTTTCCTATACACCAAGATCCTGGCATAATGGACTCTCCGATTCTTCCGATGATTCTGAAATGGCTCTTGATGATGATGAGTTAATTCATTTTTCCATGCATGCGAAACTCGGAAGTTTTGAAATATTTGGTGGTTACAATGAGGCAAATTTTTATGATCTGTTCGGGCCTACAAAATTCTCGCGGAAAGGGATCAACCTGAATGTAAACTTTAACAGGTCCTTGCTTTGGGATGGTCCGAAAAACATCGATTTGAATCTAGGTGCTGGAGGTTACTACGGACTTGAGGAATCACCGGCTTTTCAACAGATCGATGTAACTGGTTTTGATGAGACCTTCTTTTTTGATTTTCAAGCAGGGATTTCTTATCGAAATTTAAGGAATTCATTGGGAGCTGTAGACAATGAGAAAGGTATAGCAACCTCCTTAGGGGCCTCAACTACCCTTTCGGCCGGCAACCTGTTCCCAAGAGTGACAGGTACATTGGATCTCGGAACTCAAACGCCCATTAAACATATGTCGTTTTGGCTGCGAAATGCAGTTGGGCATTCATTCGAATCCGATTTAAATCCTTTTACCCGATATGGATTTGCAGCTTTCGGAAATAATTACGTGGATTATCGCGGATTCAGGCGTTATCGCACGCCATTTTCATTTCCAGGGTTACAGTATGACGCAGACCTTACTATAGTAGCCAAAAGCTATAGCAAGAATACAGCTGAGTTGGTATTTCCACCAATTCGATTTAGAAAACTAGGGACTTTCAACCTGTTTGCCAACTGGATCCAACCAACTGCATTTGGGTCATTCTTAATTACGGATGAGGACCCGGGCGGAACAGGTAAATATGCGAATCTTGGAATCCAGGTTGATACGCGTTTCGTTCTGTTCTCGCTGCTGCCTTCAACATTATCCGTTGGATATGCCAAGGCATGGGACCTTGATTCTAAAATGTCATTTGATGAATGGATGATTTCTCTTAAACTCCTAAGATAAATGCTATTTGGAATATTATTTATACTGGCTATGGCACCCGTTATTGCGGTTATCGTGTTTATGTATCACCAGGACAAGCATGAGCCGGAACCCCTTGGTCATTTGGCAGTAAGTTTTATGTATGGGGTTGTAAGTATGCTCTTGGCAACCGGAATAACCTATGCCATTTATAAAAACATACATCTCGAGAAAACCAGTTTTACGGACATGGCCATCAAGGCTTTCGTTATAGTAGCATTGCTGGAGGAATCAACCAAGTTCTTATTCATTAGAGGCATCTTATACAGGAACAAAAATTTCAATGAACCTTTTGATGGTATCATATATTCCCTGATGGTTGGAATGGGCTTCGTATTTACGGAGAATCTGATTTATGTATTTAGCGGAGATGGGGGCACAGCTGTTGTCAGAATGTTCTCAGCTGTTCCTGCACATGCATTGTTTGCCATAATTATGGGCTTTTTCCTGGGCGAAGCCAAACTCGAACATAAACATACGGCCCTCTATGGGTTTATGGCCTTGCTAACGGCGACGGTTGCCCATGGAATTTACGATTACTTTATTTTCATTTCATTTGTCCCCGGATTCTGGATCGGGGCCGTTGTTTCATTGATTGTGGGATACTTTATTGCCAGAAAGGCCATAGAAATACATCAGGATGCCAGCCCCT
>CAJIBQ010000018.1_pt1 | contig 29950 bp, 29 predicted proteins | sample 9199391 | NCBI WGS metagenome assembly CAJIBQ01 (sample SAMEA7708309, study PRJEB35096) | sediment metagenome | biome: marine neritic benthic zone biome [ENVO:01000025]; feature: sediment [ENVO:00002007]; material: shallow marine sediment [ENVO:03000034] sea grass bed [ENVO_01000059] ... | reverse complement strand
TATGCCATTGTTCCTGCTTTGGAAGGGAATTGTTCATACGACCCTGCGTTTCCCGGAGCACAAGTACCTTATTGGTGGCGTAAGTATCAGTAACCAATTTTCTAACTTCTCCAAGTCATTGATGATCGAATTCATGAAATCGAACTATTACGATCCGTATGTCGCCCAATATGTGCACGCAAAGAAGGAATTTAAGGTGAAACTTAAAGATGCGGATAAAGATTTTGTTTTCGATGAAACCAAGGCCGATCTGAATAAATTTGACAAGATCATCGACGATGTGGAACCGGGTTCCTTGAGATTGCCGGTGTTATTGAAGAAATACATCAAGCAAAATGCTAAGCTTGTAGCTTTCAATGTAGATCCATTATTTAATAATGCGGTAGACGGATTGATGTATATCAAAATCGCCGATCTGCCAGAGAGTACTGTAAGGCCTGTGATGGAAGAGTTCCAGGCAGAATTGGAACGCAAATTCTCAGGAGACGGCGAGCTGTTCCATTAGATTTTCAGATGTGAAGTCCCCGAAGTATGTCCTGATTTCATTCCTGGCCTTTTCAAATGCTTCATGCTTTTCATCATTGGTTCCCTCAACCTTAGAAGGATCGAAGAAATTGTGGTGTAATCTTACTGCATTTTTACTTGGGATAAACGGGCAGTTCTCATTAGCATGGTCACATACGGTAATGATGTAATCGAAATCAACATGACTGTATTCGTCAACATGATTTGAAGTATGTAGTGAAATATCGATGCCGTCCTCCTTCATTATTGAGACTGCGCCCGGATTTAATCCATGGGTTTCAATACCTGCACTATAGATTTTAACTTTACGGTTGTCAAGAAGATGATCCAGATAACCATGCGCCATTTGGCTTCGGCATGAATTGCCTGTACAAAGCACTAAAATATGTATCATTTAATTTCTAAATTTTTTACTTCTTCGTTCTAAGAATTGATTATCATACCAAACACCCTCAAGCATACCGATCTTTTCTCGCAGGCCAACAATTCTGAATCCACATTTAAGATGCAGATCAATACTTGCCTTATTCTCAGAGAATATTCCGGCTTGCAGGGTCCAATAGCCGCTGGCCTCACTTTCTTCAACGAGTTGGCGAAGCAGCAGTTCACCCACGCCTTTTCGATACCAATCACTGGCCACATAGACGCTTACCTCGGCCACGCCCTGGTAAACAGGCCTGGTTGAAACAGGTGCAAGGGCCGCAAAACCCACGACCTTATCATTTTTATCAGTTGCAACCAGACGGCACTTGTCAAAATGTTTTTTATTCCAACTTTCCCAGTTTGGAACCTCGGTCTCGAAGGTCGCGACCTTCGTTGCCATACCATCGGCATAGATCTTTGAAACCTCAGGCCAGTCCTCTTGTTCCAGTTTTCGTAATACAACCATGATACATCAGCAACAACTTGATTCAGGACCGCAGCATGGCTCTGCTGTAACCTTTGCCTCGACAGCGATCTCTGCGGGCACTCCGCAATCCGATTTGGCCTTGCAATCTGTTTGTTCGACTGCTAAACTAACCAATAAAACACTATCCGTTGTTTCATAACCGTTAACATAAAGTTGCGCTGTATGAAATTCGGAATTACTGTATTCAAATTTGATCTCTGCTTCCATATCGTAGGGCTTCATACGACCTACTTTCTTCAGAATACTTTGTGCTTTGTAGGCCGTCATGAAATCATCATCCTCTGAAGCAGCCGGACTTTCCCAAAGCTGAACAACGGTTTCATTCCAATTATCGCTATTGGCTCCACAATCCACCGCATCGATCTTCACATGTTTAACTTCGGTTATATGATACCCGCGCTTAACTGAATGGTTTGGCTTGTATTCAAAGATCAGTGGCTTTTCTGGGTTGTCTTTTAACAGACGGAAAAACTGTTCGGTTTTCATAATGTCTTGGTTTGAGTAATTCGGTTTATCAACAACAATTCGATTTTGTCTTATTTAAGAACGCGTTCAGGCGTTCCTGGAATTTTGCGAGTCTTTCGGTATCCAGGCAATAGCAAATGCTTTTGCCTTCGAACGATCCCTTCAATAACCGGGCTTCATTGATCACCTTAAGGTGCTGCGAAATGGTAGCCTGTGCCAGCCCAATTTCATCAACGATATCGTTACAAATACATGCATCAACCCTGCTGATGTATTGTAAGATAGCTACCCTGGCCGGATGTGCGAACACCTTGGCGATGGATGCCACTTCATTGATCTCTTCTGTGTATATATCTACTTTTGATGCTCCCATAGCCTATTTTTTCATGATTCCAGACTACAAATATATAAATATTATTGTATTATTGCAATATTACGATAATAAAAATATACAAAAAAGCCAAGGGTCTGTTGCTCCTGACTTTTTTGCTTCTTTGGTCGGTTAACGTATTTTAATTCTATAATGCGCTGAACCACTCCTGGAACTGCTTTCCAAGAAGAATGGTTTCCTTTTTCTCACCGCCTATGGCTCCTACCAGACTGATGATCCATAGAACAAAGATCAAAAGGTTCGCAATCCATCCCACTACAGGGATAAAGTACAAAATGATAGAACACAACATCAGGCCTAGCATCTGCCTGATATAGAATGAAGCGAACTCATTCTTCTCGTTGCTGTTCATGATCACAGCAATGATCCAGCCTATCAGGGTAATGTGTGCAATTATTGCCACATTCTTCCCGTCGCTGAAAACCTCTTTTGCGTCTTGTTGAAAATCTTTGGCTGCCTCTTTGGCTTCTCCGGCGAACTCCTTAGCTTTTCCCTTGGCTTCCTGGGCAAACTCTTCGGCTTTATCGGCTGCTTTACGGGCTCCCTCCTTTGCGTCACCTAACATATCGTTAAGGTCATCGCGCAAATCCTTATTGTCTTCTGACATGGTGTTGTTGTTTTGGTTAGGACTTTAAAATTAATAAAAAATTAAACGTCACTATAAAAATGCAGAGTCAATCGGTTCCCACAATTCGATCTTGTTTCCTTCAGGATCCAGGATCCATCCGAATTTACCATAATCGTATTCTTCAACTTCACCAACTATGGTCACACCTTCCTCCTTTAATGCTTCTAATAGTTCTTCAAGGTTTTCAACCCTGAAGTTCATCATAAACTGTTTTTTACTTGGGTCGAAATAGTTGGTATCTTCTTTAAAAGGCCCCCATTGTGTCATGCAATCGTTGCCTTCCTTATCTTTCCACCAAAATGAACAACCATACTGATCGATTGGTAATCCAAGGTGTGTTTTATACCAGGTCTTTATGGTATCAGGATCTTTCGTCCTAAAGAAAAATCCCCCTAAACCGGTTACTCGTTTCTTCATAATGTTCAATCTATATGTGTGTGTTTATTTTCTTTTGTTACAATCAACTGTCAGCGCTTTCTATTCTTAACATTGGCCTCGTAAAGATCGATCCACTGATCGGCTGTGATCTTTGATGCCAACGCTCCAATAAGGTCATAAGGGATGTCATCCATTTTTTTGAAGCGTATGCAACTTTTACCCATATCCAGTTTGCTGCTCGCGTGTTTTGCATATTCTGAAGTGAACCAGTCTAACATTTCCTTGCTGGCATATACTCCCGAATGATAAACCGCAATATAGTTCTTCTGTGATGCCAGGTTCATAAAAGGTAATGGCAATTTTGGATCGCAGTGATATCCATCGGGATATAATGAATGCGGAACCACATAACCGATCATTCCGTAGCTCATGGTCTCCTCGAATCCCTTAGGAAGATTATCATTGATCACTTTTCTAATTCTCTTCATGGGTTCTTGCCTGTCGGTCGGAACCTGGCTGATGTAATCGTCTGGTGAACTGGCTTTATATTGCATGATACTTTTATTTACGTTGAAGAACTAATGCTGATATTAAAGAAATAATGAAGCCCAGAACAAATACCGTTAAGGCCATGAAGACAAAACTCATCAATGGATTGGCAAACATTTCCCTTTGTGATTCCATTTCCTCGAGCTTGGCATCGAGTTGGTCTGCAGGTACGGAAGCCTTTAATTGTTCAACCGAATAATCGTAATACTCCGTTACAAAATCCGGATTGATCGCCCTATATACCAGGTCGATAATTCCAAAAGTTATAGATGCTATCAATGTAATAAGCAACCCTATGGCAAGAGCCTTTCCAAAGGTAACCAGGCCATTGTTCAGCTGATCCCTGAAATGCTTGATTCCAAAAAATACAAATACCAAAGAGATGATGATACTGGCGTACCCGATGACTTCCCGGGTTCCATAGTCCAGGCTTTGACCAGCCGACAAGGCGATCAGGAAAAGAACTATTAGGCTTACGGCACTGTAAAGACCGTACTTAAGAACTGATTGTTTCATGATTAATTAGAATTTATGATTAACAATTCAAAAGTAGATCGGAAGAGTTGATACAGGCTCATACTAAAGTACCAAACTCCTGGTACTTTAGTCTAAAAATAGCATTTTTAAAGGATTTGAAAGTCTTTTGCGATTTGAACGGCCTGGGTTCGCCTTTTGGCATTCAATTTTATCAATAAGTTCGAAACGTGCGTCTTGATCGTACTTTCTGAAAGGTATAAGCGGTTACCAATTTCTTTGTTGGACAAACCTTCTTCAATCAACCTGAGTACTTCGTATTCGCGCTCACTGATCTCAAGTGTACGGATTCTTTCATGATCGATCTCATAGGTTGCGGCCTTGCGTTTAGACAAGGATTTTCTATTGATCCAAACTCCGATAAAGAAGAAGACGATCGCAATTACAGAAATGACGAGTTCTATTTTCATATCACCGGATATCAGTGCATAATCACTCAAGCGAAACAGCACAAGAAGCGCTACAACAATACCAGCAAAAACCAAAATCGTTTTCTTCATCACCGAAATTTAACAAAATTTGGCCTTGATCTTATCAACGATTGTCTGTGCCAATTTTTCCTTGCTTTCAAAAGTCCAACCGGCAATATGCGGAGAAAGAATAACCTTTTCCGAATGGATCAGTTCCCTGAACGCACCGGGCAAATTGTTATCACCAAACAGTTGCTCAAATGATGATTTCTCGTATTCAAGAACATCCAGTCCGGCCCCAAGGATCTTTCCGGACTTTATTGCGGCCATAAGGTGTGCAGTTACTACATTCTTGCCTCTCGAAGTATTGATCAGCCAAAACGGTTTTGTAAATCCATCGATAAATTCCTCATTGACATAGCCAATGGTCTCCGGTGTTTCCGGGATATGAAGGCTTAGGACATCTGCTTTTTTCTGAATATCGTCTACATCAACTTGTTCTGCATATTGATCTCCCAGGTTCGGGATTATATCATGACACAGTACTTCCAGGTCGAAACCCGACAGTTTTTTTGCCAGGGCCCTGCCGTTATTACCATATCCAATAATCCCAACGGTCTTACCATCGAGTTCAAACCCCCTGTTTTCTTCGCGTTGCCATAGTCCGGCCCTCACCTCCTTATCGGCAATGATGATCCGGTTCATCATGGCCAGTAGCATGCCCAGGGCATGCTCTGCAACAGCGTTGCTATTACCTTCGGGTGCGCCAATGACTTCGATACCCAAACTTTCTGCATACTCAACATCGATATTTTCCAGTCCCGATCCAACCCTGCCAATGAATTTAAGATGTTTGCCATAATCCAGGAATTCTTGGTCAATAGGAAATCGGCTCCTCAAGATGATCCCGTCATACAAATTGATCTTGGATTCGATTTTTGATTTCGAAGATTCAAAATCCATATGATTTTCAAAGCCTAGCTGGGCTAGCTGTTCGATAAGTATAGGATGATTTGAATCCAGGTGAAGTATGTTCATATCAAATCTTTGGATATTTCGATTTCGTTCGTTCCGTTACAACTTTCCCAGTATGCGCTGTAGACTTTTTTTCGAACAGCAATAAGTGCACTTCCTCACCATCTTTGGTCATGGGGTTATGCTCAACTCTTTTAGGAACAACGATCAATTCACCCGCCTTCACAATTTCGGTCCGATCCCTGAATTGCATATACAATGTGCCTTTGATCACTTGAAACAATTCATCTTCGACGTCATGGCTGTGCCAAACGAATTCGCCTTTGATTTTGGCCAGGATAACCTGCATATCATCTACTTCAGCAATAAGACGGGGATGCCAATGGTCTTGAAACTGATTTAACTTGTCGCTTATATTTATAGCATTCATGCCATAAAAATACGACTCTTTTTGTTCAAATCTGAAGGATGAGTTTAGCTATCCAGAAGTAGATCAGTATTCCGAATATATCATTGCTGGTCGTAATAAACGGCCCTGTAGCAATGGCAGGGTCAATTCCCCGTTTATCCAGGAATAGCGGAACGAAAGTTCCTATAATTCCCGCTACGATTATCACAACGATCAAAGAAACCGAAATGGCAAGCGCAGTATCAAGGCTGTTTTCCCAGGCCCATACAAAAAGCAACAGGAACATGGCAAGAATAACCCCGTTCAACGCAGCGAGTAACATCTCTTTAAACAACCTGTTATTCACACTCCCCTTGACGTCATCATTTGCAAGACCCTGGACGATGATCGCACTGGACTGAACCCCGACATTTCCTGCCATGGCCGCTATCAGAGGCGTAAAGAAGAATAATACGGCATGGTCCTTCAGCATGGACTCAAAATCGCCCATGATCAAGGCTGCTCCCACACCTCCTATCAGGCCCAGGAACAACCAGGGTAACCTGGCGCGCGTTAGTTCAAGGATGCTGTCACTGGCCTCGACATCTAAAGTAATACCGGCAGCTAATTGGTAATCTTTTTCGGCTTCTTCCTTAATGAAATCGACAATATCGTCTATGGTGATCCGTCCACGCAGCACATTTTCATCATCTATAACCGGAATGGCCTCCAGGTCATATTTCTGCATCACACGCGCAACTTCCTCCGGATCGTCATTTACATGCACCGAATCGACCTTCGGAATGTAAACACTGGAAATATGTGCTTCGTCTGGTGCTATTAATAGATCTTTGAGCGACAAACGACCTATGAGCTTGCCGTCCTTGTCAACCACATAAATTGAATGCACCCGAGTGACGTTCTCTGCCTGAATACGCATTTCGCGCACACATTGTGTTACGGTCCAATTCTCATTCACTTTAACCAATTCCTTGGCCATCAAACCACCTGCGGAGTCCTCATCAAAGCCAAGCAGTTCCTGGATATCGGCTTTTAGTTCTTCATCCTTGATCTTAGCGATGACCTTTTCCTGCCTGTCTTCCGGAAGCTCCCCGATAATGTCTGCAGCGTCGTCCGTATCCAGTTCCTGAACTTCTTTAGCGATCTCCTTTGCCGAGAGTCGTTCCAGGATCTTTTCCCTGACATCCTCATCAACTTCAGCAATTACATCCGAAGTTGTATCGCTATCCAAAAGTTTAATGATATAAATGGCCTGGTCAAAATCTATTTCATCTAAAATTTCAGCTATATCAGCATAGTGAAACTCGGAAAAGAAGTCCTGAACTGCCTTATCATTTTCAGAATCGAGTAACTGCTGAACCTGCTCGAGCAGTTCAGGACTTAAGTTAAAGGCGGTATGTTCTTTATTATCTTCTTGCAAAACTAGTTGGATTCAAGATCAGCTTCAATCAGGCTGGACAAATTGATAAACTCTTCTACAGATAATTGTTCAGGGCGCTTGCCAAAGATAACATTTGCTTTTAAATTATCTGACAGCCCCATGGCTTTTAAACTGTTGCGAAGTGTCTTCCGTCTTTGATTAAATGCCATTTTAACCACCTTAAAAAACAAGGTTTCATCGCAATTCAATTTCTCATCGGTCTTTCGCTTTAACATTATCACTGCCGAATCGACCTTAGGTGGCGGTACGAATACAGAAGGAGGTATTTCAAATAAATATTCGGTATCGAAAAATGCCTGTACAAGAACAGACAATATACCGTAAATCTTGTTTCCGTGTTCTGCACACAATCGCCTGGCAACTTCTTTCTGGAACATGCCTGCCATTTCTGGAACATGATCCCGATTCTCCAGCACTTTGAATACGATCTGGCTCGAAATGTTGTAGGGAAAATTTCCGATGACAGCAAACTGTTCATCACCAAAAATGGAAGCCGGATCAAATTTTAAAAAATCCTCCTGAATGATCCTACCCGTTAGATTTGGAAAAGCCGCATTAAGGTGTGTCACAGATTCCCGATCGATCTCTATGACATAAAGGTTTTTAGTATGTTTAAGGATATATTTGGTCAGCACACCCGTTCCCGGCCCGATCTCCAGCACCTTATTATATCCTTCGTATGTCAGCGCCGATGCAGTTTTCTTTGCAATATTCTCATCGCGTAAGAAATGCTGACCGAGATGTTTTTTAGGCCTGACCATTATGACATTTGATCAGCTCTGAATTCTTCTATGATCTCCAGTTCGGTTCGAAAGGCCGAAGCCTTATCAGCAAACCGTTGCATACCATCCTTCCGCAGATCATCGGCATCGGAATTGTAATATGCCTCGAGGGCTTCTCTTGACCTGGCACGGTATTGTACCGAAAAGGTTGTCCCGCCCATTTCCTCATCTACCAGCACCTTTGTTAACTTGGCTTCACTAAACTTCCCGGTGGCAAGAACTTCCGGGATGTGATGACGGATCCAGGTCATCCATTCCTCAAGGATGCTATCGTCCACATTGATAGTCACATTATAGATAATCATCGATCTGAAATTTGCCCCAAAGGTAAATCAAAGGATTTAATCGGTGTGGTAACGGACTGTGAATTTAGATACTAGCTTCGTTGACGATTCAAACCATCAATTGATGACATCACCGCGGAGGGTACGGTATTTTTTTCTGGCTTCAACAAAGAAGATACTATCTGCATGATCGAAGATGATCTGCTCATACAGGTCTTTAGCCTTATTGGGATTCGACAGCTGGTTGAGATAGATCTCGGCCAGGTAAAAATAGGCATCGTCAGCAAGGATGTCTTCCTTATAATCGTTGATTATGCGTAAATAATTGGCTTCAGCACGCTGATACTCTCCACGTTTCTCAAACAATTTAGCTTGCATAAGAAGAGCCTGGTCAACAATAGTCTCGGTCTTGTGATTTGTCAGGATACGGTCAAGCATATTAATAGCCTCATTATCCTTGTTCTGGTAGGCCATCAAATCGGCCTTGGCATAAAGCTTCAATGCTGCTTGTGTACTATCCTCGAATTTGTTATCCGAAATCAGCAGTTTTAAATCCAGGGCATCATTTGCAATCAACTGAGAAGAAGAAGATTTCAAAATTTTAAGCTGTGATTCTGCCCATTCGAAATCCCCTTTATAATAGCTTGTTTTTGCTACTTTAAATCGTGCTTCCTGGCTCACCTTGCTATTCTTTAAGCTTTGCTGAATCTGGGTAAAATAGATCAATGCTTCATTGAATTTTTCCTGGAATACAAGGATATCTCCCAGTTTCAATTTGATCTGTGCTTCCTGGAATTTAGACAGGCTGTTCTCCAGGGAGTTTTTAAGGAAGCCAATGGCCTCATCCGGTTGATTCAAATAAAATGCAACAAAATGGCCATATGACAACTGAAGCTCTGCGGTCTGTGCCTGGCGACCATAAAGGTCAAATAATCGGTTATACTCTTTTTTTACGAATCCATATACAGGTTCCTTTCCCTTCTTTGTCTGTAATTCCAACTTATTCTTATGTGCTTCGAGAACGGTCGAAAGGTCCGGTGAGTTTTCAATTACATAATCCAATATTTCATTGGCGATCTCTACTTCATCTTCTTCAATGGTTATATAAGCCAGGTCAATAACTCCCCGAAGGGATTCCTGCTGCCTCCTGTAAATAGCCTTCTCCTGGGCAAATGCTTTCTTATATTCGCGTTGCTGGATGAATAACCAACTCAACAACTCATTCCACATAACATTGGGATCTTCCTGGATCTTTCTAAGCAGAACCTGTCTCAATAACTGGTTGTTGTCTTCCTGTCCGTTCTCACCGATATATTCACTGAATGAACGCTTTGCGAAATTCAGGTAAGTGGGATTAATTGCTATAAAGTTGGTATAGCTCTTGAACATTTTTTCTACTTCCCCCAATTCACCATATATCCTGGCAAGCTGCATATTGTAGTTGCTTTCAGGACGCAACTCCATGGCTCGTTCATATATCTGGGCTGCGTATTCGATCAGGGCATGTTCCTCAAAACGCCGGGCCACATAATAGGCGTAAACAGGCATCTCTTCAATTCCAGACCTGGCCTTTTCATAATTAATATCGGCCTGTTCCTGATCACCTTTGAGCTGATAATTATAACCGAGTTCCACAAAGTAATGTGGATTTCCTCGTTTTTTGATCATCTCAATAAGCAATTGTTCGGCTTCATCAAGCTGTTCAAGTTGCTGATGAATCTCTATGATCCTGAAAAAATAGTTGGTATTGCCTTTGTTGGCCTCGAAAAGTCGTTTGAATGAGATCAAAGCTTTTTCGAACTGCCCGTCATCGTAATAGCTTTTTGCAACCTGTTCAGACTGGCTGAAGGCATGCAAACTAAAGAACAGGACACATATTAGTAGTAGGGTTCTCATATTCAGGCTTAACGCATCTTTTATACAGAAAATTGTAGGGTCTTCAGATGCTGGTAGATGTAAAGATAGTAAATGTCATATTCTGAAATGTGAATGTTTTAATAAAAAAGCCTGAACGCGGGGCCCAGGCTTCACCATCCAAAATAAATGTGCTATTAATCAAATTTTTAAAAATGATTCAATTATCCTGTTTGGGTGTAATTAATTATATCTGTTGAATTATTTCGATTCGGGTTGTAAGTGTTTATAATAGTACTTTAATCATGATAACAACCAATACAACAAGTATTAATAGTCGTTTTACGTTCTTCATAAGTAGGTTAATAGGATATTGTTACACGAACTTCAAAAAAATATCTCAGAAATCAAAAAAAAACGACAAAAATTCGTTAAACAGCGAATTTTTTGCACACTTTATCGGAAAAATGGCAATTATTTACTCGAATTTGTAAGCTTTTTCTGATTAATTGATCAATTCAAACCCTGTGTACGGAATGAGGACTTTTGGCACTTGAATGCCTTCGGCTGTTTGATTGTTTTCAAGAATTCCGGCTAAAACGCGTGGCAATGCCAGGGAGCTGCCATTCAATGTATGGGCCAGTTGATTCTTTCCATCAGCATCCTTAAAGCGTAATTTCAGCCTGTTGGCCTGATAAGTTTCGAAATTGGATACCGAAGAAATCTCCAACCAACGCTCCTGGGCGGTTGAATACACCTCGAAGTCGTATGTCAGTGCCGAAGTAAAGCCAAGATCGCCACCACATAACCGAATTATTCGATATGGCAGTTCAAGCTCATTCATTATGGACTTCACGTGTTCCACCATTTCATCCAGGGCCTGGTAAGATCGATCGGGATGTTCAATTCTCAATATTTCAACCTTATCGAATTGGTGCAAGCGGTTCAATCCGCGAACATGTGCACCATAACTTCCGGCTTCACGCCTGAAACAAGGTGTATAGCCCGTTATTGCCTTAGGCAATTCATCGGCTTTTAATAGATCATTTCTGTAAATATTGGTGGCCGGTACTTCTGCTGTAGGTATCAGATACAGGTTATCCGCTGTCACGTGATACATTTGCCCTTCTTTATCAGGTAATTGACCCGTTCCGAATCCTGAGTCCTCATTGACCAGGTATGGTACCTGGACCTCATCATAACCTGCAGACGTATTCCTATCCAGGAAATAGGCGATCAAAGCCCGTTGCAATTTAGCCCCTTTCCCCTTATAAACCGGGAAGCCTGCTCCGGTGATCTTATTTCCAAGTTCAAAATCTATGATGTCGTATTTCTTTGCTAATTCCCAATGTGGCAGGTTGTAATCACCCAATTCTGGGACTTCACCGGCTCGGAAAACCTCTTCATTATCGTCCTCTGAGTCACCTTTAGGAACCAATTCATTGGGTACGTTCGGAATGAGGTATAAAGATTCGTTTAACTCATTTACCGTTTCATTTAGTTCCTCATTAAGCTTTTTGCTTTCTTCTTTAAGGGCCGAAGTTTTTTCCTTAATGGCATTGGCCTTATCCACTTCGCCTGATTTGTACAATATCCCGATCTCCTTTGACAGGCTATTTGATTCTGCTAATGTATTATCAAGCTGAGCCTGAACTTTTCGCCTGGCTTCATCAAGATCCATCACACGACGGATCAATTCTTTGGCATCAAAATTTCTTTTGGCCATGCCTTCTATTACCAAATCGGTGTTTTCCCTTATAAAAGATACCTGCAACATGCGTTTAAATTTCAGCGACAAATTTAATGATTTGGCTGTTTATTTCGATCCAATTTTGAAGGTAATATCCACTCGCTGTGCTTAAAAGCATTCCATTTTACCGCTGCCAGGTCCACTTCCGGATCGATGAGTTGTTCAAACGGCCTGCCATTGATCCTAATATAGCAATTAACAAATACCGAAACCTCCTTCCCTGCATCGGCATTTATCTTTTTCAGGTATTGAGCAAACTGCCAGATCACATCGGGCCTTGAACTGGCCAGATGTCGCTGCTTGGTAGAAAGAAACTGGTTCAAATCGACCTTCGTCATGGTATTGGTCTCCTTATCAAGTACATTATATGTAATTGTTCCAGCGCGTGACCGAAGCATCATACGCCAGGATAATCGATGACCTTCCTCTGTCCACAACACCTTGTCCTGGATAAACCAATGCCGCAATGGCAATCCGACCTGGATCATGAAATAGACCAAAGCGGCCACAAAAAATGGTTTCCAATTTTTTGGATGATCATTTGCAAGACCTTCGAATTTTGGCTTTCGTTTCAGGAATTTACGCCTTATGGTCTCCGGATCAAAAAAGAAAAGACAAAGGGCGATGGACATGTATGGAAATATGCCCACCTGGAATATGGCAGAATTGAACAAATGAAAAAATAGCGACGTATAAAAGGCGAACATCCTGGTGGGTTTCCAAAGGAGTAGTGGTATCACCAACAGATCGAATAATATGCCGCCATAAGCTACACCATAGTGCAACCATTTCTCTTGAAGCAGCTCACCTACCAGGAAGTAATGCTCCTTCGGTTTCATCAAGATCTCGATTACCGAGGTATCCAGCCAATCCGGGTACATCTTCGCTACCGAGGCATAGGTATAAACGATCCACATTTGAAGGATCAATATCCAACTACACCACTGTGGCATGCTATGCTTTACCCGATCTTTGTTCAAGCTTGCATCTACTGAAGCAAATCGGTTTGCGGGTAAAAGCGACATGATCAGGCACAGCAAAATAAGCAGGTAATAGTGGTTGTTATAGGACGATTTCTGCATGAAATAGGTCACCGCCCACATGATGGTATAGGCAACGATACTCATGCGGTACTTGTATCCAAGTGCAACAAACAATCCAAACAGACCCATTACCAGATAATAGGCATACATCCAATCGCCGGGTAAGGGTTGTAACCATTCAAACCCAATGAAGGAGAAGGTAAACCCAGGATCGATCATGGTTTGACTAACACAGACGGTAACAATGGAGCCACAGGCCTCAAGACATATAAGGATACCAAAAAAGATCCTAAATACGATCAATGCTGAATTGTCAATCTGCTTAAAAAGAAACCTCCCGATCATAATTGGGCAATTAAGGCACGTGCTTGTGCCTGGTCTTTGATCAGTTGTGACTTTAACCCATCGATAGAATCGAATTTCTGCTCATCGCGAAGGCGTGAAAGCATCTCGATCTTGATCTTTTGACCATAGAGGTTTGCCTCAAAATCGAATAAATGGATCTCTATAAACCGATTCGTGCTTTCATTGAAGGTTGGATTATGCCCAATGTTCATCATCCCATGAATGAATTGATCATCGATCCTGGTCCGGATTACGTAAGCTCCATTTTTTGGGATCAATTTGTAGTCTTGTTCGATTTGGAGATTGGCTGTTGGAAATCCAAGCTCCTTACCCATTCCCCTTCCCTTGATAACCAGACCAGACAAACTGTAATTATAACCCAGATAAACATTGGCCTTATGAACTTTACCTTTATGTAATGCCTTCCTGATCTTAGTGGAGCTAACTGCAACCTCATCCACTTCCTGGGCTGGAATCTCTATGACTCTAAAATCATAGGTCTCACCAAAATCCTTAAGATCGTCAATGTTGGCGGCCCTATTCCTTCCGAATCGGTGATCATATCCAATTATGATGTGTCTGGTATTTAAGACATTTACCAACAGGTCTCTAACAAATTCCAATGCGGTCATTCTTGAAAATCCTGTCGTGAATTCTTTTACCACAAGCTCATCCACTCCAAGCTCACTCAGCAGTTCTGATTTTTCTTCAAGGGTATTGAGCAATTTGATGTCCGAATCCTTTTGAAGGACCATGCGTGGATGCGGGAAAAAAGTTAGGACAACGGCCTTTTCTTCATTTTTCCTGGCAATATTTACCAATCTTTCAATAATCTTTCTATGACCAATATGAACGCCGTCAAATGTCCCGATCGTTAAGGACGATTTGGACGGTTGATAGGAATCAAGGTCAGTAATTAATTTCAAATGTTAAGACTATTTCCCGTTAAAGTTATTCATTGTTTCCTTTACTCCTGAAAGTACAAAGGATTTAATTAGAGCCCGGCATTGATCAAGCCGTTCAGTAAGCCTGGAAACCTCCTCATCGCTCCACTTGCTCAACACGAAATCTACCTGATGGCCTTTGCTGAAATCATCACCTATTCCAAAGCGAAGTCGGTTATATTGTATAGTCCCCAGTTTATCCTGAATATCGCTTAGCCCATTATGTCCACCGTCACTACCCTTGGTTTTCAACCTGATCGTTCCAAACGACAAGTTAAGATCGTCAGTGATTATCAGAAGATTTTCAAATGGAATTTTTTCTTTATTCAACCAGTACTTAACGGCCTTACCGCTTAGATTCATATATGTACTTGGCTTGAGGAAGATCAATTGCCTGCCTTTCAATCGCAACTTACAGAGGTCACCGAGTTTTTTGGTTTCGAATTCGGCTTCCTCAGCGGCTATATAGTGGTCCAGGATTTGGAATCCAATATTGTGCCTTGATTTCACATAGTCGTTTCCAATATTCCCAAGGCCAACGATAAGATATTTTTTCATTTCCGAGGAATTCGATTTCTTTTTAATACCAAATAGCTTGTAAAAAAATTCGAGCATGCCAAGGCTTTTGGTAAAATTAAAAAAGCATCCTGAAAATCAGGATGCTTTATATATAATTATTGAGTTGATCTTCCTAACCTTCAGCAGGGGCATCTCCACCACCTTCAGCTGGAGCGGCTGCGCCACCTTCAGCTGGTGCTGCTGTACCTTCTGCTCCTTCTGCTCCTTCTGCTCCTTCAACTCCTTCTGCTCCTTCTTCAAGTTCTTCATCTTCTTCTTCGATGACGTCAACAATTGCAGCTCTAGCAGTCTTAACCTGGCATACAACCGTATTATCCGGATGCAGGAAAGTATAATCTTCATTTTCCAATTCGGTTACATAAAGCTTGGTGCCGATTGTCATTTCGGTAATATCGGCTGTGACAAGATCAGGAAGCTTAGAAGGTAAGGCTTTAACCCGCAATTTCCTGTTATTACGCCTAAGAACTCCCCCGTTTCTTACTCCTATAGGATTACCGGTAAGGACAACCGGAATATCCATGGCGATTTCCTTGTCTTCATATAGCCTATAAAAGTCGATATGAAGAATTTTATCACTAACCGGATGAAACTGGATATCCTGCAAGACAGCATCAAAAGTTTCACCATTTTCTAAGGCAATCACAACTGTATGCGCATTAGGCGTATAAATCAGTTTGGAGAATGCCAATTCCTCTGCTGAGAAATGCACTGCTTCATCCCCTCCGTATAATACGCAAGGAATCCGTCCAGCATTACGTAAGGCCTTCGATGCTCGCTTGCCCACGCTTTCTCTTTGAGATCCATTGATTGTAATTGATTTCATTTTCTATTTATTTACATTACGAATTTTGAACTGATCGACTTATTGTGGTGCACATTATGCATGACCTCAGCGAATAAGTCCGCACAACTCAATACTTTAATTTTTTCACTTGTTCTGCTAGCTGGTATGGAATCTGTAACTATGAGTTCCTCCAGTTTCGAATCTTCCACACGCTCATAAGCCTCACCCGAGAGCACGGCATGTGTACATATGGCCCTAACACTCAGGGCTCCACGTTCAATCATCAGGTCGGCCGCCTTTGTAAGTGTTCCGGCTGTATCTACCATATCATCAACAAGGACAACATTTCTGCCTTTTACGTCACCAATGACTTCCATATGGGAGATCACATTGGCCTTGGCCCGTTGCTTATAGCATATCACAACTTCACTTTTAAGGGCCTTGGAGTATGCATATGCCCGTTTTGATCCACCCATGTCTGGTGAAGCGACCGTCAGGTTATCAAGATTCATTTTCTTGACATATGGTAAAAAGATGGTCGACGCAAACAGGTGGTCAACCGGTTTTTCAAAGAACCCCTGGATCTGATCGGCATGTAGATCCATCGTTATAATTCGAGTTGCTCCCGCAGTTTCAAGCATTTTAGCTATCAACTTGGCAGCAATAGGTACACGTGGCTTATCTTTTCTATCCTGCCTGGCCCAGCCGAAATAGGGCATAACTGCCGTTATGTGCCTGGCCGACGCTCGTTTGGCAGCATCAAGCATCAGGAGCATTTCCATCAGGTTGTGCGGGTCCTGATGTGTTGAACCAATGATAAAGATCCTGGCTCCCCTGATCGATTCTTCATAGGACGGCTGAAATTCACCGTCACTGTAAGTTGAGATATTGACCTTTCCCAGGTGCTCACCATAAGATTTGGCGATTTTCTCGGCCAGCAGATTACTTTGCCGGCAACTGAATATCTTACATCTGGTTTTAATTTTGGTCATGTCCCTCAACAGGCTTATCAATCGACAAACCTCCTATTTTTAATAGGCTGCAAATTTAGAAATTTATTTGGTCAAAAAAACATAAAAGCCCTTATTTTTAGTTGGTTTAAGGCATTAATTTTAATATTTTTGCCTTCCTAATTTGCTCAAGTGGAGCCCGCCCATACCGAACGGGTACGTTCGGGCGGGGAATTGGTAAAGAAAAGCTTCGATTAATCCGGGATAAAGTATAAATTTGCAATCCACATTTAGCCAAAGTGGTGGAATTGGTAGACCTGCCTGCCGGCAGGCAGGCGCGTTGGATTGAATTTTTTGATTTTGATTTTTGTTTATGCCATATCAAGTTTGACTAAAAACTATATTTATGTGGGCATGACCAAGAATCTTGATGATCGAATCAATCGGCACAATAAGGGTTGGGAGCAAACCACGAAACCATATGCTCCATTTAAGTTAATATTTAGCGAGAGATTTGAAACCCGAGCTTTAGCGCGAGAAAGAGAAAAATATTTCAAATCCGGAATTGGTAAAGAAAAACTTCGATTAATTCGGGATAAACCATAAATTTGCAATCCACATTTAGCCAAAGTGGTGGAATTGGTAGACACGTTGGATTCAAAATCCAATGTCCATTAGGACGTGTGGGTTCGAGTCCCACCTTTGGTACAGATAAAAAATCACGCCCAAGGCGTGATTTTTTTGTTTCAAGAAACGAACCCAGTTTGTGTAAAAGAACTGAGATAGAGCAAAACGAAAACCCGGCCAATCAGCCAGGTTTTACAATCAATCAATCAAAAAATATAGCTAAAATTTAAGCTGTTCATCTTTATCCCAGATTCCCCAATAGGCACCTACATCACCTTCCGAGCCTACCTTCCAGGATTCGTCAAATGAAGAGAAATAGAATATCTCGATATCCTCTTCGGCAGACCATTTCTGGGTATTCATAAAATACTTCATCGCATTTTCATAAGACGGGAAAGCACCTTCCAGTTGTGTACCCTGGCTTGGCCATCCGGTTTCAGTGATTATAACTTTTTTGCCGTTGCCTGCAAACTTGGCCCTGTGATACATATCCTTCATGTATAGCAGCGAATAATCGCTGTCACAGCCTTCCCAAAATGGATAGCAGTTGGCTAAAATGACGTCGCAGGCTTCCGTTATCCTGGGCCGGTCTGTAAACTCATAATAAGCGTCTACATATCCAACCGGAACATTGGGAATAGCCTCCTTAACACGATGCATGAAGTTTAAAAGTTCATCTTCTGAAAGATCTCCGCGATACATCACCTCGTTACCTACCGCAGCAATGTCAACCATCCCTTGATTCGCCAGCTCAATTAAGCCTGCAACCTCCCTTTCATTTATTTCAGGATCATTGCCCAACCATGCACCTACCAAGGTCTTAATGCCGTATTCCTTGGCCACTTTAGCTATGATCTCATTGCCATCAGTGCATGAAAATGACCGTATCCATTCTGTAAAAGGTTTTATGACCTCCATCCTGCGTCGGACTGCCTCCTCGGTAATCTGATCGCCAGGTGCCTGCCCTTCTTCATAAGGACTGAAGCATAGCCCGTGCATGCCATTTTCCAATACCTCTCTAAACATTGAACGAAGTTCGTCCGTGGTCTTGTTCTGGTAATCAAGATTCGTTAATGCTAAAAATTTTTCTTGTCTTATTCCACCCATTTTGTTCTTTTAATTCTTCGATTTCAATTAATTTAAATTTGAGCTTTCTATCTCATTTATAATTCTCCTCTTCGATCAACCAATTCTTTTTTAATTCCCCTGGCTCTTTCTTCTGTGAGACTGTATTTCCACATTACCCATACCGCCAATGCCGCCGTTAATGACGGAATTACAATATCGGCAACTCTGAGGTTATTCATCGTTTCAACAGATTGCTCCGTAATGTTAGGATCAAATCCTACGATTTTCAGGATCAATCCTCCTAAAACCAGTGCCAAGGCCTGACCAAGTTTAACCATCCACCAATAAATAGCACCAAAGGTTCCTTCTTTTCTCGGCATTCCATTTTCCAACTCATCCAGGTCACAAACATCTGCCGTCATCGACATCATCAAAGTAAATAATCCGCCCATTCCAAAGGCGAATAATGGAATTGGCGCAAATATGAGCCAAGGGATTTCGGTTCCGGTATCTATAGTGAACCATGACATACCTATATCATTAAGTATAGGATTTAAACCATCGAAGATCCATCCTACACCAGAATTTAAACTTTCTCCAAGACTTGTGTCACTAAACCTTGAGTTAAGCTCTTTGTCGAATCCCCACCATTTTCCCGTATAACCAATAATCGATAGGATTGTCGAGATGATAAAGGCCTTCTTTTTTCCCCATTTATTAGACATTTTAGAAATTATGGGTATGACTATGAATGCGGTAATCATGGCGTTAATGGTGTTAAACCAGGCTGGCCATGTACCCGCTGCTTCGTAGCTTCCGTTATACATATAGAATACAATTATGAAGACACCAAAAGCTGCTACAAGCTGAAATCCGTTAAACACTAAAAAAGTGGCTCCGCATAGCTTCATAAAAGGTTTGTTCTTAGAAACCTGTTTAATTCCGATAAACAACTCCTTCAGATTAGAAGAAAGCGTTTTCCAATTAATCTCCTTTCTATTCTCCATATGAGATGAATCGATCCCTTTGCAAAACAGAGAAGGCAGAATTCCAAAAACCACACACATAACCCCAACAATTAATGCCATAGTACGGACACCCTCCGTTTGTGTATTAAACGTGTTCGAATCCGGAATAATAACATATAACCAGGGCACGATCATCCAGGCAATTTGACCCATGGTATTCGAGAATGCCATTAAACGGGTACGTTCGTTGTAATCTGATGTCATCTCATAGCCAAGCCCGACTAGTGGAGTCGCAAACATCGTATTTCCTATAAGAAATAGGATTTGAACGATCATGACATGCCAAATAATGTACGACTGTGACGCATTATCATCTAACTGCCACATTAAGAAGAAGAGGATGCCGCTAATAATTGCACCAAAGAATATGTATGGTCTTCGCCGACCCCATTTCGATTTGGTATTGTCTGAGATAAATCCCATAACAGGATCAGTTACAGCATCGAATATCCTCGGTAAACCACCTAATAGTCCGGCCCATAACGGGTCAACTCCCCAGGCAGTCAGTAAGAAAAATTGAATAAAAACACCAAGGGTGCCTGGTAAAATATTTAATATAAAATGACCTGCACCGAAAGCAGCTTTCTGACCTACGGGTACCTTATCCTTAGCTGCGGTTTTGTAGTGTGACATATTCAGTAATTTTAGTTAGTTAGTTTTTTTCTAGTTATGAAGGAATGACAATGGTTTGTATGGCTTTGCCATCAATTCTGATTTCCGTCATTTTCCCGTCAAGGTTTAGAGCAAAATTCTTAACGGTTTCATCCTGGTTTAAAATAACCACTGCAATTGAGCCATCCGGATTTTGAGCGGCAGTAACAAGAAGCGAATCATCATTGTTCTCGATCCCAATTCGCAAAGCACCAGGTCTGATAAATCTGCTGAAGTGCGAAAGAGTATAATAAAGCGGGGTAAAATAAACCTCATCGGTCTCAATATCAACAATTACAGGCGCAACGCACCAATTCTTAAACCAATTCGGTCCACCTTGTTTATCAAGTACCATGTTCCAGTCTATCCATCCGTCTACCCAATTATTCATACAACCTATTATATCCCTGGCATAGCGATATACGGGTACATACTTAGGATGTAAAGGTTTATCTTTTTCCGGTGCCCAGGTAAAACCCCAATCGGTGGCCTCTTTAGACCAGTAAAAGGCGTCGTCCTGCCATTTTGGAACTTCCGCATCAACACATGCTTCAGATTGGATCAAATACTTATCCGGAGCTTTATTATGTGCATATTGAAGATTTTCCGGAAAGACTTCGAATGTGCTGGCATACCAATGAATAGCCGTTCCGGCGAAATATTGTGAACTGGCTTCATCCCTGAACATTTCATCTACCCATTCATTAAGATGTTCACGGTTCTGATCATAGCCAAGTATTTTAATATGGCCTTTGCCATCGGTTTCAAGTTTCGGTCCGAGGTGTTTTTGTACAAAATCGGTCATTTCGGCAGGCGTGAAATGCATGCTTTCCCAGTTACTATCATTACCTAATGGTTCATTTTCAACCGTGAAGCCCCAGATATCAATTCCTTCAGATTTATAGGCATCTACATATCTGGAAAAGAAAAGGGCCCATGTATCATAATATTCCGGTAGTAATTTTCCTCCGGTCCACGCTTTGTTATCCTTCATCCAAGGCGGGGCTGTCCAAGGGGAACTTAATATTTTAAATCCATCTTTCGATATGGCCATAGCATCCTTGATCATGGGGATGATATCGTCCTTATCCTCATCAATCGAAAAGTTAAGCAGGTCTAAATCACCCTCTACGGGAGCGTATGAATAATTGCTCAGGGAGAAGTCGCAGGAATTCATATGTGTTCGCGTGAGCGAGTACCTGGCTCCACTATCTCCAAAATAAGCTTCGATGACTTTAGCCCGATTTTCCTTGCTGAGATTGTTTAACAAGTAAGCCGATGCTTCGGTAAATGAACCCCCAAATCCGGTGATCTTCTGAAAAGTCTCATCCCGGTTTAACTTAATGGTTATCTCCGGCTTTTCTGCGCCGCTAAAATCAGACAATAATTCTAGTTTATTACCATTTGCTGAAGTTTCATAAACTTCAACTTCTAAGAGTTCCTGCTTATTCGTGCAGCTCATGATTAAAAGGAATGAAAACAGATAAATTACAATAAATCTCATATATTTTTCTAATTGATATTAACTTCCAAGGCTTTGACAGGAACTTCAACAGATTTCATCATTTCCTCTTTGTTCCCATTAAAGGTCTTAAGAATTATATTTCCATCCCTGTGAAGTCCGTGGAATACATCTTTATCGACTAAATCCCAGATCACATATTTGGCATAACCCTCAACTGTAAATAATCCAAAGTGATTCTCAGATCCATATTCATTAAATGAATCCTTCCAGGGTTCATCAAAAGCCTCAAAATAAAAACACGAAATACCGTTTTCATTTGTCCACTCCCTGATGTGATTATAGAATATAGCCTCCTTATATTCATCTGTAGCTTTTGATCCTTTTGGTCCATAATATCCAGCCGAAACCGAAGCCCAGCCGGTTTCACCGATGTGAATTGGTTTCTCCACGCCTAAACTTTTTACATAGTTCGATACATTCTGGTACTGAGCAACGGCATAATTCTTAGCTCTCAGCATTGCTCGATCGATCTTTTCCAAGTCTGATAACTCGGCCTCATCCTCCATTATACCCCAAAAAACCGGATTATAATGGGTGTCGTGCATGGGATAGGTATGAATTGAAATGTAATCGACTGCTTCGATAAGCTTATTCAGGTCTTCAACGTGATATTCGGCATCACCGCCACCCCATGAAGCAAAGTTGTCGGAGCTGGTGATCCATAGATCCTCAGGGAGTTTACCTTCAGATTTTAATCCCTGCAAGTGGTTTACCCATTTCAGGATCACCCAGGGTTGAACGTAATAACTGGTAGCCCACTTAACCATGGCCTCATTACCAACTGCAATGACCTTTACAATGTCTGGATAGTTGTTTGCCATTTCAACTGCTCTTTCAATTTCAGCAGCATTATCAGCTTCGTCCTCATGATTATGATCCGGATCGGCAGTAAATGCATCTGCACAATTGATCCAGGCACCAAGCATGACATACATCTCAAAATCCGGGTCTTCTTCCTTTAGTTCATTAATGGCTTCAAGAATTGTGGACGCTTGTTTTAATTTGGTGTTGTACGTTCGAAGTATTTTAATATTCATCGCCGCCAGGATCAACATATCTTCTTTGACCTGATCTACAGTAGGTTGAATATCTCGGGATTTTCCCCTATAACCACCATAGGAGATGGCTAAATAATCGGGATTGCCTAAAATGTCTTTAGCTGTCAATTCGGAACCTTTTTTAGTTAGATTATTTTGATTAGTTCGTTCATTCTTACAGGACACACTCAAAAAAAGCGCGCATACTATTGTGGCTATGGAAAATAGAGATCTCATATGTCCGTTTATTTTGTTCAAAGCTTTTCAGATCCATAAACAAGTTTTTTAATTTCAAGATAGAATGAGGGAAAACACGGCTTAACTCTTACATGCAAATTTAATGTGAAAGGTAAACTTTGCTAATAATTATCGGTTAATATTATTTTGCCGCCAGAACTGATTTGAGTTCCCTGGAAAGCAAGGAACCCAAATAATTCTGATCTTTTATTCTTCATAAACCCTTATATAATCCACGTACATGGTTTGTGGAAAAACGGTGTCTTCATTTGGAGGACCATCAAAAGTTCCTCCAACGGCTACGTTTAAAATTATAAAGAAGGGACCATTATCAAAAACCCATTCTCCAGGTACATCATCAGGAGTGATCTGGTTATAAAGCACATCATCCACATAGAAGTTGATGTATTCAGGTCCCCATTCAATTCCAAAGATGTGGAACCCCGTATCAAAGCGATCATCTACCAGATCGAACTTCTTAAATATAGCTTGCCCCGCATTGTAGCCAGGACCATGCACCGCACCGCTTACTACAGTTGGTTGTGACCCTGCATTTTCCATTATGTCGATTTCACCACATTGTGGCCAACTAACTTCATCAATATTAGACCCTAAGAGCCAAAACGCCGGCCAAAGACCTTGTCCCCATGGCAATTGCATACGTGCTTCAATGCGACCGTACTGCTGTTCAAATAATCCTTTGGTATTTATTCTGCCAGAGGTGTAGATCGAACCCTCAAATTGGTCTTCTCTTGCGGTTATCTTCAACATGCCATCTTCAACAATAATGTTTTCAGGAAGATCGGTATAGTATTGCAATTCCGCATTACCCCAACCATTTTCGCCTATACCAATATCATATGACCACATGGCCGGATCTGGAGGACCATTAACATCAAATTCATCGGCCATTACCAGGTTTGTGAAGGTTACAACCGTTTGAGTGTCATCGGTATTACAGTTTATAAATAGTAAAGGTGAAGCTGTCAAAAGAAAGAGGGCTATAATTCGAGACCCTAGAATGCCTTTAATTTTATATATATTCTTCATTTTCATTTTATTTGTTTCTGAAATAAGAAATTAATTAATCAACTATTTGTATGTCATCGAAATAATAAGTACTCCCATCTCCAGGCAGGCCTGGTACAAATTCAAAAAATACAACCATACGAACGTAATCAACACCCGGATTATATGTACCCGCAAAATCCCATTCTATTTCCTCCCATTCATTTAAGGTGGTGGTAATGGCATCCAATTCTATCCCCGCAGTATTATTCTGATCCTCTAAGCGCACCCTGATCGGTATTCCAAACTTTGGCGAATACACTTTCATTCTAAATTTCTGGGAGCTGCTAAAATCAATAGGTGAATCCAAATTCAATAAGGTACCTGCAAAAAATTGGGCTCCATCCGTTTTCTTAGATCGCATAACGGTGGCAGTTGTGTTAATACCGGTGACTGAGGGATTTGGATTGGCTTCAATAGCAGAATCAGCGCCTTCAAATCCTAAGAAATCGTAAGTTAAGGTTGTTGATTCAAATCCAAGTGGTAAAGCCACTTCTGTTGCGGCAGAATCGTCAACATTTGGCGAAGGCTCTATGACCTCCCTGTAGAAGTACATATTGTCCACTAAAATCGTCGATATCGTGGCATCGGAAATAAAAAAGATCTGTGCCATATTCATCAGGCTGGATAGTCCAAAATCTGCTATTGGAATATCTAAGCTCGTCCATTGACCTGTAGTAAATGTACTGCCCGGGAATTGAACAGAGCCACTGGAATCGTCTCCTCCACCAAAGACCGCATCTGCCCCGAAATCACCTAACTGAATCCTGATAAAATCTCCGGGATCAATCGACTCTTCAACTTGAATATCAACATGGAAATTAGTCATTACAGTTGCATCCAAAGTAGGGTTTTTAAACTCGGTTGCAACGAAGTTCAAATCGGTATACTTAATAATATTATCACCATTTATCTCGAGATCATCTTGCCCCTGAGTAGTTTGGAACGGTGCAAAATAACCGTTGTAAAAGTCAACTGGATAATTGATATAAGCGTCACTGAATATGGAAATCACATTAGCAGGATCCTGTTGAGGCGTAGGCGCTGGAGTGAAATCTCCTAAGGAATTCAATGTTAGAGAGCCAGCAGCGTCAACGCCTCCTAAAGATGCTGTAATCACAGCCGTCCCGGCGCCTACAATTGAAACAAATCCTGACTCATCTACCGTTGCAACTGCAGGGTTTGAAGAATTAAAGGTGAAATACCCGGGCGCCGCCACAAGCGTCTGATCTAATCCCGTGCCCAGATTAAAGGTTTGGGTCAGACCCGTCAATTGAGTGCCGGACCCGATAAAAGTTTGCGTCGCAACGTCTTCACCATCTAAAATAGCTGGTCGAGGTTGAGCAATTGTACCTAGTTTTTCAAATTTTAATTCGTCTATCCAAAAGGAATATCCTACGCCATTTTCCGGTCCTTCCGCATACCAAAACAATCCGCTTTCCTGTGTCAGCTTGGACGGATCTGGAATCGCGATTACATACTTATTCCAATTTGTACTTAATTGAAGATTTTGCAAAACGGCTTGATATTTGTTTTCTCCAAAATCCTGACCAAAACCAATCTCATTGATTATCCCTGATTGAGATGCTTTTGCATAAAATGTAAGTGCATCATAGCCGGATAGATCGCGTCCCCCATAATCGGGAAAAATGGCCCCTGCATACGCTCCAGCCGGATCGCCCGCATTGGGAACATCAAGACGCATGGAAGCTGCTCCATCAAATCTGGTTTCCGTATCAACACTGAAAGCCCCGAAGTCAGAATCGCCAAAAGGCAAATACTCCAAGCCAGCACTGAAACCATCAATAAATACATCAGGATTATTAGAGAAGACACCTGACGCGGCACTTTCCAGAATCTCTCTCTCGCAACTTATAAGGGAGATGAGTATCAACCCAAATAAGTAAGAGATCTTAAAACTTTTGAATTTTCCAGTTTTCATTTTCGAATTTTTTATTTTCCTATATTAATATGTACATAAGTTCGTATCTCCCATTCATAGCCATCATCAAAACCAACCGGGCTTATGGTAGAATCATCTGAAAATTCCTCTCCTACATTAGGCAGGTATCTCGGTGAAAATTGATCCATAGACCTCCAGGTTCCGCGAATGCCAATTCGTGTATCCGGTAAAATGAACCAATCCGGTTTTCCAACACTCGTTGAAAAATCCAGCATGGCCTGAACAGGGTATGTCAGGTTAAAATCACGATGGTAGTCAAATGGACCCCAGTCGTTGAATTTTAGTGTGCTAACAACTCTTACCTTATCCATAATTACCCTAAGGTCACCACCAACTCGTTTAACCAATCGCTCATCGCTACCATTGGCCTGGCCATTACCCCAGAAAAAGTTTCCAATCAGCCCGAATTCGGGTGAAATTTTAGATACGATTCTCGAGTTGAATTCCCAAAGGTCTTCTGCAGGTGCTGAGTTCGGAAAAGCGAATGCAGTCCGATTAGCAAGGTAACCAATTGCAGCATCCATTGTTGTTGGATGATGACGATAGACAAAGCCCAAATTAAAAGCAAACTTGGCATCTTCCGCCCTATCATTATCCCATTCATACATCCAGGTACCTGGTGTGGGATCGTAAGAGAATAAGATCTCTCCTGCTACGGTCTCACGGTTTGCGCGAACAGCAAACGGATCATCCTGAATATTTCTCAATCTTGCAGGTGCAGGTGCATCGTTCGGGATAGCATCTACCAGTGGTTTCTGCCACATAAAATGAGGTGCGATCTGAAGATCCCCAATTAAATACGTAAATCCGGTAAGGAAATGCTGTTGATTTCCACTGCCTGTATCTTTAAGCTGCCACCCTGTAAAGGTTCTTGTCTGGTCATAACCACCTGCTGCAACCAACCCCATATTGGCATATTGAGCGTACCAATTGAATCGGCCACCTTCATATACTATTTTGATTTTACCACCCCAATTATCTTCTTGCTTGATCTTTTCTAAAAGGACCTGGTAATTGCCTGGATTTCCTTTAACAACCTGGAATTCCCGCCCATTGAGTGGCCTTCCTGCCCAAATTCCTCCTAGTTCAACACCAAACTTACCAATATGTGTTTTCGCGTGAACAGCCAATTTTCTTGTTTTGGGTAGAGGAATTGCACCGGAAGTAACCGCTGGAGGAGCATCGTCGATGTCTTCCTGGAAAATACCGGTAAAATCAAAATCGCCAATTTTTCTCTCGTACTTAGCAAGGATGGCCGGGTTGGCACCCCACCATAATTGAGGTCCAAAGGCAAGTTTTAAACCTTCTAATCCGCCTTTAAGATCTACCTCAGCTCCCAATATTTCTCCATTATAGATATCCAGGTTCGGACCATAATTCGCTTCGGGATAAAGGCCAAAAAAGTCGCCTTCATAACCCCAGTGAAAATGGCCTGTTCGATAAAAACCTCTAAAATCAAAATGTTTAGCTTTCCATTCGTAAGAGGCATTATAAATTCTTACCCTATTCGCATCTTGGATCACCGCTGCGCCAGATGGCGTAGTAACGGCAAATGGACGACCTTGATTCTCATAAAAGATCTCATCGATAGGGTTTAATGCTACATTACCTATGATATTGAAATTTACATTTGCGGTCATATTTGGTGTTGGATTGCCTTCCACACCAATAAAATACGATTGCATATGATCAAATCCAAGTTCGTTCGGGTAAGTGGTTTCGGCGAGATCCGCCTCATCAGGTGTAGTGATCAATTTTCCACCGGTATTGTATGTCGTGAATTCTGCACGCAATTGGCTGATACGAACCTTACTGGTTTCACTGCCTCCTAACGCGGCCTTATCACCCCGTGCTTTTAGTACGGCTTCCATCAATTGTATGTTATCAAAATAGTTGGTCAAATCTGCCAAAGTTTTTCCGGCAGCATAAGGATTCAACGCATGCGCTTCTTTCAGTGCATAGTATGCAGCTCGTGGATATAAGGTATACAAGCCTCTTTCATTCGTTGGCCCTTTTGCACATATACCGAACCATTCCTCGTTCATGTTATTCTCTCCTTCACCCGGCAAGTCTCGTGGATATCCTCCATTTGACCAGGAGGCATTGTTATCATGAACATCAGCATTTTTCCTGTCGTCAAAACCGTATTTCCACCATCCATCACTGAATTGAAATGTAAATCCACCAATAGAGTTACCTGCTTTTCCTAAACCAGCCGCATTGGCGTAAATCTCTTCCCAGTTTCCTACCATATAATAGGCTTGAGATTCCTGATCTTCCTGATTATCTCTTGCATTAAATGCATCAGCTCCAAACTCCGTAAACATTAAGGGTTTATTTAGTTTTTCCTTGACTACATCAAACATATCACCGAACGAAACTCCTCGATAGGTATTCGTTCCATAAATGTCGACATCCTTACATTCTTCAGCGACGATATCAATGAACAAAACATCACCATTACAAATCGCAACAGGATGCGACGGGTCCATCGCTTTCATTTTCTTAGAAGCCTCGTTCATCAACCTGTACATTGGCCTTCCGCGAGATTCTCCAATAAACTGTATTCGGCCTTCATCATCCGGAAAGTCCTCGGTTTCGGCACCTTGCCAGAACAGTCCATAGTTGTTCTCGTTACCCAATAAGTACAGTAAAAGACCTGGTGTGTCTTTAAATTCCGACACCATCGTTTCAACCTCCGACATCAGGAATTCCTGTGTCTTGGGATCGGAATAATCCGTTACCGGGGTCCAAACCCCATCTAATGTCAAGCCATAGCGACCGAAGGAATGATTCAACATGGTCCAGATGCCATATTCCTCATAAATATGTTTAATCCATCTTGCCGGTACACCAGTATACTGGCGAATAACATTGACTCCCATATTCTTAAGGAGCATCATTTCGCCATGAAGGCCAGCTTTGATAATGTCATCTGGTTTCTGCCAAAAATTAGCATTAACGGTATTAGTTCCAATGGGTATATAATCCCAGTTCATACCATTGATCATGAAATCTTCACCATTGACAATTAATTTGTCTCCATTGGCGCTTTGTTGGACCATAACCTTATCTGCCTGAGCAATTAAAGATGATGTAAAACAAAGAAGAATCACTGTTAGAATTCTGTTTCTCATTATGCAATTATTTTAGTTCATTCATTAATTTACTTTTCTAATTGGGGTGAAAATCGTTCAACTTGAAGATGAACGAACGGGGCAGTGATCTGGAACTTAAATTTAAAATTATATTTCATTGAAGCCATAAAGAAAGCCGCAACATCTTATATACAATCCCAAAATTTTCGATAAAAAATTGCCGATATGATAATCAAGCAGGTCCATTGTTAGCATATTAGCAAGTACAACCTAAAAAAAATAGATAAACTTTTCTACAAGAATGGTTGATTATTCGAGTCTTGTTGTGGCAATGTTGTGGCAAGAAATAAACTTTAACAGATGTTGTTGTGGGAAAATCCCCATTTTAATATCAAAATGCTCTTCTTTAAGATGAAAAACCGCGCACGAAATTCGTGAAAAGCCTCCTTTTATATCTGAAAATTGTGGATGTTTAATTCCTATATATTGTAAACTTTTCTCTATTTTCCCGTCTATTTAAATTGAATTCTCACACTATGCAAAAAACCTATTACGATCCTAAGGATCTCAGGAAATTTGGCAGTATCTCCGACTGGAATGAAGAACTTGGAGCTAAGTTCTTCGACTATTACAATTCGGTTTTTGAAGAAGGCAAACTTTCGGCCAGGGAAAAGTCCCTGATCGCGCTTGCCGTTGCACATACCATACAGTGCCCGTA
>CAJIBQ010000336.1_pt1 | contig 33664 bp, 23 predicted proteins | sample 9199391 | NCBI WGS metagenome assembly CAJIBQ01 (sample SAMEA7708309, study PRJEB35096) | sediment metagenome | biome: marine neritic benthic zone biome [ENVO:01000025]; feature: sediment [ENVO:00002007]; material: shallow marine sediment [ENVO:03000034] sea grass bed [ENVO_01000059] ... | reverse complement strand
TTTAAAAGAGATATCTGCCGCTATAATGATAAACATGTTCATGAGGAAATTGAAACTAAGGGTGCCATCGGGCGACTAAAGGGAAAACTCCTTCACAATACCTATACGACCCTTAACGATTATATGCAAAAAATGAATTGGTATGCCGAACTGCAAGCCCTTGACTATGATCATAAAACCGGTCGATTAAACTTTTATCATTTCCTGTTGAAACCATTTTGGGGATTCTTCAAGCATTACATTGTTCAAAGTGGATTCAGGGATGGATTTGTTGGCCTCGTGATCGGATTTATCCAGGGATACGTGGTATTTATGCGTTACGTCAAACTCAGATTGCATAGAAAAGGACAGTCCTGATCAAGACTTTAACTTCAATCTTTTTTTGATTCTTTTCTTGCCTTGAAATTTTCGTTGAAAGGTTTCGGTAGCCTGCCACATTTTGTGAAAAATAAGGTCGGGATCTCCATGACAACAGTTCGCATATTCGTCACTCATGATTCGAACCATGGATTTGTGGATGGTCAGTCTGCGGAAGTTCAGAATGCGTTCATCCATATTTAATGGTTTGAACGCCATCCTGTTCAGGTCAACAAGGAAAAAATCATAACCGTTTTCAGTTTTATTTATCAAGGTATTTCCGGGGGAATGATCAAGAAAATTGACACCCTTTTCATGCAAGTTGAAGGTGAATCTTGTAAATGCCCTTAACATCTGTTCATGTTCGGGATGCTCAAGGTCGAAAGTGAGTTCCCGGTAAGTGAGATCGGCATTGACCTGCTCACTGATATAGAAGCTCTTTCCAAAAAGTATCCCATTGTGCATCTCGCAAAAACCAATCGGTCTGGGGGTGCCTATACCAAGTTCAATAAGCTTCATTGCATGTTCATAAGACCGCCTGGCTTTACCTTTTCTAAACGTGCCATAGACCAATCGATTGATAAGATTTGGCACCTTAAATGACTTGATATTGATGGTCATTCCGTCCAGGTCGAACAGTTTCAACCGGTTTCTGTCCTGGTTTCCAAATTCCTGACCAAGCTCTTCATAATGCTTTAAGAAATTCTCAAGGATGGCCTGCTGGGCCTTATAATCAGGATGAAGTTCAATTTTTAGACTCAAGTTACCTGCTAGAATTTTATGGTTCCGGTTTCAATAGAATTTAAGGTACTCCTAAAGGCCCTGCTGCAAAGATAACATTATATGAAAAGCATCGCGATCTGCATCGGAATGAATATCTTTGCCGCAATAAGATGGAAAGAGAAATTAAGAGATCGATCGAGGTTTTGAGGGAAGGTGGTTTATTACTTTATCCAACAGATACCGTATGGGGAATTGGATGTGATGCTGATAATACCGAAGCAGTAAAACGCATCTACCAACTTAAACAGCGCGAAGAAAGCAAAAGCATGATCTGTTTGGTCAGTGATCAACATATGCTCGAGAAGCACATCGAAACCATTCCGGAATCGGTATTGGATATTCTTGATCAAGCTGATAAACCCACAACCATAATTTACTCCAAACCAAGAGATGTGGCTAAGAATCTAGTTTCAGAAGATAATACCTTAGCCATTCGCATCGTCCGGGACGAATTTTGCAATGCTTTGATCGAAAGATATGGTAAACCCATCGTTTCAACTTCGGCCAATTTAAGCGGACAACCAACTCCCCTAACCTATGAAGAAATACCTGATGACATTTTAAAAGGTGTGGACTATGTTGTAAATTTGCATCGCCAAAAATACAATGTAAAAGCCTCCAAAATTCTCAAGATTGGCCAATCAGGACGCATAGAAGTTATTCGTCCTTAGAAACGCCTTAATTTTGTGGCCGGAGCGAATACAATGAATTTCAAACACGCACTTCAACATAATATCTTCAAGGTAATCTCTGAGTCCGGTCGGCATTTGAAATTATCAACATATGTCATTGGTGGATTTGTGCGTGACCTGATACTTGAACAGGGCGATCATAAGGACATTGACGTCGTTGCTGTTGGCAATGGAATTGAACTGGCAAAGGAAGTGGCGTCCAGGTTAAAAGGCAAGCCTAAGGTTAACATTTTCAAAACCTACGGTACTGCCATGCTGAAATTTGAAGATCTGGAAGTTGAATTTGTTGGTGCCAGGAAAGAATCCTATTCAGAGCACACAAGGAACCCTGAAGTGGCCAGAGGAACGCTAAAGGATGATCAAAACAGAAGGGATTTTACGATAAATGCAATGGCTTTAAGTCTCAATCCTCAAGATTTTGGAGAGTTGTTGGATCCCTTTGATGGCATTACCGATCTGAACAGCAAGACCATCAGAACCCCTCTTGATCCGGGAATTACCTTTTCAGATGATCCATTAAGAATGCTTCGTGCGATCCGTTTTGCTTCCCAATTCGAATTCGAGATCGAAGCAAATGCACTGAATGCCATATCAGCTAACAAGGAACGCCTTTCGATCATTACAAAGGAACGTGTAGTTGCAGAGCTGAACAAGATATTGGAATCTAAAAGGCCTTCTATCGGATTTATTCTTCTCAACAAAACCGGGTTGCTAGAATCCATCCTACCTGAACTGGTTGCCTTAAAGGGCATCGAAGAGGTTGAAGGGCAGCGACATAAGGACAATTTTTACCATACCCTGGAGGTGGTTGATAATATTGCTCAGGAAACGGATGACCTATGGTTGCGCTGGGCCGCATTGTTGCACGACATTGGCAAAGCTCCAACCAAGAAATTCCAAAAAGGCAACGGATGGACATTTCATAGCCATGAGTTCGAAGGTTCGAAAATGGTCTTTCGACTATTCAAGCGATTGAAAATGCCCTTGAATGAAAAGATGAAGTACGTTCAGAAATTGGTGCTGTTGAGTTCGCGACCTATTGCCTTGACTGAAAATATTGTTACCGATTCGGCTGTGAGGCGATTGATCTTTGATGCAGGCGACCATCTGGATGATCTCATGACGCTATGCGAAGCGGATATCACAACAAAGAATCCGAAAAAATTCAAACGGTATCGGAATAACTTCAAACTGGTTCGAAAAAAAATTGATGAGGTGGAAGCTCGGGATCATATCCGGAATTTCCAACCACCAATAACAGGAGAGGATATCATGAAAACTTTTGGTATTAAACCCTCTCGGGAAATCGGGATCATCAAAGAAATTATTAAAGAGGCCATTTTAGATGGTCACATACCCAATGAATATAAGGCTGCTTATCAGCTGATGCTGGAAGAAGGAAAAAAATTAGGACTAAAAGCAGATGAAGGATAACAAATCAGTGGTTTATTGGCTCTGTCTTGGAGCCATACTTATTTTCCTAATGGTTGTGGTTGGTGGCATTACCAGATTGACGCATTCCGGACTGTCCATGTCTGATTACAATTTGATAACCGGAACAATTCCACCGCTTAATCAAGCCGAATGGGAAGAAGCTTTCGAATTGTATAAGCAATACCCGGAATTTCAAAAACTGAATTATAATTTCACCCTGGCCGATTTTAAAAAGATCTATTTCTGGGAATGGATACACCGGGTGATTGGTCGGGTGATCGGACTAGTATTCATTGTCCCATTCGTCTATTTTTTAATTCGCAAACAACTTTCGCGATCCACTTTGAAAAAAGCGATAATTCTTCTAATACTTGGAGGATTTCAAGGCTTTTTAGGCTGGTTCATGGTGAAAAGCGGATTGATTGACCGTCCGGATGTAAGCCATTATAGATTAGCTGCTCATTTAAGTACGGCTTTCCTCACCTTCGCGTTTACCCTTTGGGTAGTCCTTGATATCTTGTACAAATCGCGGCTGAAAGTTGATAAGGGTTTCAGAAATCTGATACGGTTTGGATTTGTTTTGTTAATGGTCCAGATTATCTATGGTGCTTTTGTAGCTGGTATTGATGGCGGTTTTTTGCATAACCATTGGCCAATGATGAGTGATGGAAAGTTTATTCATCCAACCGTTTACACGGAATTGGAACCGACCATTAAAAACTTTATCGAAGGTAAAAGCGGGGTACAATTTGTTCACCGCATGCTGGCCTATGCTATAGTCATCCTTATCATTTGGATTTGGAAACGCTCAAGAAAGTTGGCAGTCACGAATCACCAACGTATAGGGATGAATATTATGCTGGCCCTGGTTGGCATTCAATTCTTGCTTGGTGTATTCACACTCGTTCTTCAGGTCCCGATTTGGCTGGGAGTTGCACATCAGGTTGGTGCCTTATTACTCCTGGGTGCAATGACATTTAACCTACATCGTTTTAGCAAATAAATTTTGATAACTTTGGCCTCATGATCTACCGATTTCGAATTATCCTGGATAACGATACTGAAGACGATATCTTTAGAGATATCGAGATCAGGAAAATTGATACGTTTGAAGACCTTCACAACACCATTACACAGGCTTTTGGATTTGATGGTACCGAAATGGCTTCTTTTTATTTAAGCGATGACAAATGGGAACAAGGTGAGGAAATCACATTGTTCGATATGGATGATGGAGAATCTGGTATAAAACTCATGTGTGATACCATAATTGGAGATTATATAAATGAAGACCAAACAAAATTGATCTACATTTATGATTTCCTGAACTTATGGACCTTCTATGTTGAATTGGGTGAGATCGTGGAGGAAGCCAGCGGAACTGATTATCCTAATTTGCTTTATGTACACGGACAGATCCCGGATCAGGCTCCCGAAGTCCATTTCGATTCCAAAGAGATCAAGGACGAGGACATCGATGATGATTTAGACCTCGGCGACTATGGGAATATGGATTTCGACGAGAACTGGAATTGATTTGGTGATCTTACAGCCCGCATGTAACAATTTTAGAATAGCTTCGTCTTACACGTATAACCAATCAAAGAACACCACATTTGGAGCCAATCCTATCGATCAATAATCTCACAAAGAAATTTGGGTATTTAACCGCGGTTAAGGATTTGACATTCACTATTAACAGGGGCGATGTCTATGGTATTCTAGGTCCGAATGGAAGTGGAAAATCCACCACTCTTGGTATGGTCCTTAATGTGGTAAATATAACTTCTGGAAATTTTCATTGGTTCGATGGAAATGTAACTACCCATGATGCCCTTAAGAAAGTTGGTGCAATAATTGAGCGCCCTAATTTCTATCCTTACATGACAGCTCATCAGAACTTAAAACTGGTTTGCAAAATTAAGGGGGTCGATCTTTCAAGGATCGACGAGAAGCTGGATATTGTTGGTTTATTAAAACGCAAAAACAGCAAATTCCGAACGTTTTCGTTAGGAATGAAACAGCGATTGGCTATCGCTTCGGCCTTGTTGAACGATCCTGAGATACTGATACTTGATGAACCTACGAATGGCCTTGATCCTCAAGGGATTCACCAGATCCGGGAGATCATAAGAAATATTGCTAAAGAAGGGACAACCATCCTCCTGGCCTCTCACTTGCTTGATGAAGTTGAAAAGGTATGCAGCCATGTAGTTGTATTACGAAAAGGTGAAAAGCTCTATTCGGGTCGGGTTGATGAAATGATTTCAAGTCATGGCTTTTTCGAATTGAAAAGCGAGGATCCAGATAAACTGATTAGCATTCTTGAAACCGATCCGGCATTCGGGAAAATCAAAAGCGAAGGCGAACTTATCACGGCCTTCCTCAATGAGCCCATGGAGGCAACAACCTTCAATAAAACGATGTTTGATAAGGGAATCACCCTTTCTCATCTGGTGAAGCGAAAAGAAAGTTTGGAAGAGCAATTCCTGCAACTAACCGATAAATCTGAAATCTAATCAACCTATACATGCTTAGACTTTTAAACTTGGAATTGCAGAAATTGTGGCTTAACAGATGGAGTAAGATCTTGATCTTTATCTCCTTTGTGCTGCCGTTCTTCGTTATTCTTTTGTCCTCACTAAAAATCAATTTCTTTGGTATTTTTACTTTGGAACTAGGCGAATTGGGCATTTTTAATTTTCCGATCGTCTGGCACCTGACCACATTCTTTGCTTCACAATTCAAGTTCTTCTTTGCAATTGTTGTGGTGAGCATGATTGGCAATGAATATAGCAACCGTACTCTCAAACAAAACCTGATCGACGGATTAAGTAAAAGGGAGTTCATATTATCGAAATTCTATACGATAGTCTTTTTCTCCCTGGCCTCTACCATTTTGATATTTTTAATTTCTATAACCATAGGCCTGTATTATTCCAGTTATAAAGAATTTGGCATTATCATCAGAGAAACCGAATTCCTGCTGGGGTATTTTATCAAATTGGTCGGATTTTTCAGCCTTTGTTTGTTCTTCGCGGTTTTGTTAAAACGGTCGGCCTTTGCTCTTGGATTTCTATTTGTCCTTTACATAACCGAATGGATCACCTTCGGGATCATCGCCTGGCAGGCTAATACCGATGTTGCTGAAAAAATCCAGAATTTCTTTCCTCTTAAATCCATGTATAAGCTGATCGATCAACCGTTTCAGCGGATCGCCATGTCCAAATTTCCGGATAAGGCCAATATGGCTTATGATTATGCGGTTCACGCACATGAAATACTGATTGTGTTAGGCTGGACGGTACTTTGTATCTTTTTATCGTACAGATTATTAAAAAAGCGAGATTTATAATATATTTAAGTCAGTTATCCCACTCCGCCCCAACTGTTAAAGTAGTTGGATTCCTCCCCATTTCTTAATTAAATCATTAAGTTTGAATAAGGCAGTGAACTAGCCTGCGGTGGCTGTTTTACTGTATAAAGAAGAAAACTTTCGCGCTTGAAAAAATTGCTGTTCATATTATCCGCCTTGTTTTGTATGCATGCTGTTTTTCCTCAGGGAGAAGCTGCTAATTGGTACTTCGGTTTTGGTGCAGGAATACGTTTCAACCAGGCCTCTGGGACCATCGATGTTCTGGATGATGGACAGCTATTTACAAATGAAGGCTGCGCCTCAATTTCTGATTCCGATGGCAACCTGCTTTTCTATACAGATGGCTCTACTATATACAACAGGAACCATACAATATTACCTAATGGTACCGGACTTTATGGCGACGCTTCAAGTACCCAGTCCGGAATAATAGTTCAAAAGCCAAACGATATCAATATCTATTATGTATTTACCGTTGACAACAATTTAGTCAATGGAAATTTCGGCTTGAATTATTCGGTCGTAGACATGACCCTAGATGGTGGATTAGGAGAAGTTACAGACAAAAATATCAACTTGCTCAATCTTTGTTCAGAAAAGATAACGGCCGTACTAAAGGATTGCGTTGACGATTCGGTCTGGGTCGTGACTTTCGCTTCGGAAGATGGCACATCTAATGTCTTCAATACTTTCCATGCCTTTGAAGTAAATGGAACAGGTGTGGTAACCACTTCGGTAAAATCTACATTCCCACTGATAATCAGTGATATCAGGGGATATTTAAAACTTTCACCTGACGGCACTAAACTAGCTTGTGCCAATATGGACGGTATTTTTCAAACCGGCCTGCAAGATGACCGAGTTTACTTATACGATTTCGATGCTACTTCAGGAATTGTGAGCAATCAGCAGGAATTGGCTATCAATACAGGTAGCCCAAGTCCGTACGGAGTTGAATTTTCACCAAATAACCGCTTTCTTTATGTACATTCCAGCAATAATGCACCGGCACAAGGCAACAATCCGCAAGACCATGCCTCTTCACTTACCCAATTTGATTTGGAAGCTGCGGACATTCAGAACAGTCAGTTCCTTGTTGACCAGCGTCAACTTTACAGAGGCGGACTGCAACTTGGTCCGGATGGGAAGATCTACCGGGCACTTAGTTCAACATATGTGTTGGGTATTCCGGCCTTAGGGGTGATCAGCAATCCGAATGAATTGGGAGTTGCATGTAACTACCAACATGCAGCTATAAACCTTTTTCCGAATTCTTCATCCCAAGGATTACCACCATTTAACCAGGCCTTATTCAATTTGGAGATTGACATCATTCAGAATGGAGCAAGTACGACCAACCTGAATTTATGCGAAGGTGAAACATATACCCTTCAAGGCGATCCTTTACCCGGAGCCATTTATACCTGGACCAAAGACGGGGTGGTTTTACCCGAAACCGATTTTGACCTCACTGTAACTGAAACGGGGAACTACGAACTTTTTATCGATCCCAATAATGGAGATTGTGCGCTGGAAGGACAGGCATTCGTATCGGTTTATGAAGTGCCAATTGGCAATACACCAGATGAAGTTGTGATCTGCGATGATGAAAATGACGGAATATATGAGTTCGCATTTCTTGAAACTACCTCAGAAATTCTCGGTGCCCAGGATCCGGTAACGTTCATTGTTAAATACTATTTGACCCAGGCCGATGCAGATGCCGACACTAATGCACTTGTGCTTCCGTATGAGAATATATCCAATCCCCAAACGATCTATGCGAGGATAGAAAACAGCGGTTATGGGGCTTGTTACGATACAACCTCATTTCAATTGTCGGTATTTCAGCAGGCCATTGCATATGTTCCCGATGATGTCGAGAATTGTGATGATGGAAATGATGGGAGTGATACCAATGGGCAGATGTTCACCGATCTGAGCGCGCTCACTCCGGATGTGCTCAATGGCCAGGATCCGGCTTTGTTCGATGTGACCTACCATGCCTCCCAATCTGATGCTGATAATGACATCAATGCGCTTCCGCTTAATTATTATAACACCATAACTGACATTCAGGAGATATTTGTACGTGTTGAAAATACAACTCATACGAGTTGTTATGATACCAATTCCTTCCAAATAATCGTTAATCGCATTCCATTGGCCTTTGACGCCTTGTTGTTTCAATGTGATGAAGACGGTAATCCGGATGGGTTTACCTTGTTCAACTTGACCGAAGCCGATGAAGTACTTACAGGCGGATTTCCAGATCGATCAACAGAATTCTACCTGTCACTTGCCGATGCCCAGAATGGAATAAATGCCATCGATGGTGCTTCCTTCAACAATACCATCAGTACACAGATAATCTATGTGCGTGTAATAGATGACCTTACTGGATGTTTCCGTATTTCTGAACTTACACTGGACGTAACGGCCACAGATACCACAGATGCCGTATTGACATTATGCGATGACGATGGAACAGAGGATGGATTCCAGACCTTTACCCTTTCAGATTCCAACCCAATTATTACCGCGAATATTCCGGCTGACGTAGATCTTGAATTTTATGAGACCTATGAAGATGCCTTACTTGAGGTGAATTTACTTCCCGATTCATTTGTCAACACAGTGCCTTATAATCAAACCCTTTTTGTACGAGTTGAAAATAATAACGCCTGTTATGGGATCAGTGAACTGGATTTGATCGTCTACGAATTACCGCAAATTGAAACAGAAGAAGAATTGATCTATTGCCTGAATCTCTTTCCTGAATTGATCACATTGGATGCAGGATTACTTTCGGGTGCCGTAAGTGATTTCACATACCAATGGTCCACAGGTGAAGACACACCCGAGATCCAAGTGAATCAAGCTGGTAATTATTCCGTTTTGGTAATCAATTCGGATGGCTGCTCTAAGCTTCGTACCATCACGATAATCAATTCAAATATCGCCACTATCGAGTCTATAGATGTGGTTGATGTATCAACGAACAATACCATAACGGTTAATGTGACCGGAGAGGGTGATTACGAATTCGCATTGGATGATATTAACGGACCATATCAGGATAGCAACTTTTTTGAGGATGTTTCTCCTGGTTTCCATACGGTATTTGTGCGCGATAAGAAAGATTGTGGAATTGTTGAAGAAACGGTTTCCGTAATCGGTTTCCCGAAATTCTTTACCCCGAATGGCGATTCTTATCATGACACCTGGCAGGTACTCGGCGTGGGACATAATTTTCAATCAAATAGCGTCATATACATCTATGATCGTTATGGGAAACTACTTGTACAGGTAGATCCAAGAGGACGCGGCTGGGATGGTACTTATAATGGCCAACTGATGCCTTCAAATGATTATTGGTTCCATATAACTCTGGACGACGGTCGGGTGTTTACCAGCCACTTCGCTTTAAAACGCTAACTTAGTATTATATCCAATACTAACCTACAATGAAGAACAGGCTTCTCATCGTTATTGGTGCCCTTGTATCATCCTGGATCTCTACAGGCCAGGACATCGGCCTGTTCCAACAATTCAATGGGCGATACGATTACACGGCTATTGGTAATACGTTAAATCAGTTTGAAAACAATTTGGATGACAGTTTTTGTGAAATCCTGCCGTCATCTTCGGCTGATCTCAATTTGCTTCCTTCACAAAACTTGATTGCGGCTTATCTGTATTGGGCCGGATCGGGAGTTGCTGATACCGAGGTCCTGCTGAACGATCTTCCTATAAATTCAGAGATCAACTACAGTGTGTCCTTTAACAGCGGCACAAGTGAACTGGTCTATTTTGCCTGTTTTAGCAACGTTACCGAACTCATACAGAACTTAGGGAATGGATCTTACACCTTGTCAGAATTAGATATAGCGGCAACATTGACCAATAATCCAGGATATTGCGATAACCGCACCAATTTTGCCGGTTGGAGCTTATATCTCATTTACGAAGACCAGAATTTGCCGCTTAACCAGCTAAGCCTTTTTCAAGGCCTTGAGATCATCAATGTAAATGTTAACGAGAAGACCATACTACTTGATAACATCAACGTTCTGGATAACCAGGGAGCTAAGATCGGATTCCTGGCCTGGGAAGGTGATGATGCTTTGAATTTCGGTGAAACGCTTTCCATAAACGACAATATCCTTTCGAATCCGCCACTGAATTTGAGTGATAATGCGTTTAATGGAACCAATACGTTCACCAATTCCACCGAATTCTATAATGCAGATCTCGATGTTTACGATATCCAGGACAACATTGCGATTGGAGATACTTCTGCAACGATTAAACTGACGACAGGAGATTTTGATTCGAATGGTGTTTTTCGGGCCGACCTCATCATTTTGAATAATATCATTACCGTTCTGAACAGCCAGTTACCGGACGCCACAGTCACTATTGATGAATTTATAGTTGAATGTAATTCAAGGGTTATCGATTTGGAGTATACCATTTACAATACCAACAGTACAGACCCACTTCCACCAGGAACGCCAATAGCCTTTTATGCCAACGGTGTTCTTTTGGGGCAAATGCAAACACAAGATGTCATTCCTATTGATTCATCTGAAAATGGAGCAATTACACTTTTCGTTCCGGATGGACTGGATACTCCTGTTTTAATTGAAGTCGTTGTGGACGATGACGGATCGGGAATGGGTGTGGTAAATGAGACTGATGAATCCAATAATTCTTACCAGCTTGAAATCCAACTTCCCGAATCAGCACTAAATATCGAGCTAAGTCATTTGCTGAGCTGCGATCTTGGGTTTAACTCAGCTCTTTTCGACTTGACTGAGCAGCTTCAGTTGATCGATCCGTCATTCGACATTGACACTGCTCAATTTTATACTTCCGAAGCCGACGCAGATCTAATGAATGCTCCAATCTTAATTCCTGAATCTTATTCAAATACTCAGGAGTCACAGCTTATCTATATTCGAATTGAACATATGCCTTGTTACCAGCTTTTCGAATTTGAGCTCCAGGTTGAGAACTGCCCACCCTTTGTACCTCAAGGCTTTTCTCCAAATGACGATGGCTATAATGATTGGTTCAATATTCAGGGTTTATATGACATTTTCGACACCCATGAATTGCTCATTTTCAATCGCTATGGCACCCTTATCTTCGAAGGAAATAATGACTCCAAATGGCGAGGCAGATCCAATCGCGGATTGAATGCTGAGGGCAAACTCGTGCCTGTTGGCACCTACTTTTATGTACTTCATCTGAACGATCCTAATTATCGGCCACTAACTGGTTGGGTATATGTGAATTACTAATTGTTAAAAATAGATGTATTTCATCGATTATATTTGTTATTTCATCGGATTTTAACCAATTTCCCTGTCGGAACCCAAATTGATCCATTGCGATTTAATCGATGAACCTGCCGCTGGAAAAAAATGTTATGAAATCCGGTCTGAAATCCATCTTGATTTTAGGCCTTATTTGCTTTTGTAATGGGCTATTTTCTCAAAAGATCTCCGTTGATAGCGGTCTTACGCCTCAACAACTCATCGAAAACCACCTGGTAGAAGGATGTGTTGAGGTTTCCAACATTACCTCTTCAGTCAATGGCAGCGTTAATGGTTTGACCAGCTATGGCTATTTCGAACGCGATCTTTCCAATTTTCCATTTGAAAATGGGATCATGCTTACAACTGGTAATGCGACTTCGGGAGGCAATACAACCAACGACAACATTTTAAACGAGGGGGAACCCAATTGGGGAACCGATGCCGACCTGGAAGCTGCACTGGGCATTTCCAATACCCTCAATGCAACGACTATTGAATTCGATTTCACCTCAATCTCTAACGTCATACAGTTCAATTACATATTGGCCTCTGAAGAATACTTCGGCAATTTCCCCTGTGAGTACTCAGACGGATTTGCATTTCTCATTCGAGAAGCTGGCACATCTGATCCATATACCAATATCGCCTTGATTCCGGGAACTGCCATCCCTGTGAATACAAATACGATACATGACGAGATCGTCGGATTTTGCCCTGCAGAGAATGAAACCTATTTTGACGGATATGGATTGGGTGATACTAATTATAACGGGCGGACAGTAGTTATGACGGCCTCGGCCAATATCGTTCCAAATGTGCAATATCATATCAAACTTATCATTGCCGACCAAACGGACGAGAATTACGATTCGGCAGTATTCATCGAAGGGAATAGTTTTAATCCTACAGTTGAATTGGGTCCGGATATATCCACCTGCGCTGAAGAATATACTATTGATGGTGATATAGAAAACCCGCTGGCAACTTATGCCTGGTTTCGGGATGGGGTGATCATTCCTGGTGAAACCGATCCAACTCTTAACGTTCCTGTTTCAGGCACATATGAAGTTCTGATCACGATCACATTGGGAGGTATTGACTGCATAATAGAAGATAGCATTTTGGTTACCCTGAATTCAGAACAAACCGCTTCACCTTTAACCGATTATGAACTTTGTGATGACGCTAGTGGTGATGGTATTGAAACCTTCGACCTCAACACTAAGGATGCTGAAGCATTGGCTGCAGTTCCACCGGCAAACTATAGCATCTCCTATCATTACAGCTTGTCAGATGCACAGAATGATCTCAATCCAATTACGGTTCCGATCCAGAATACCAGTAACCCCCAAACCATTTTTGTGCGCATTGAGGACCTGGATTCAGGTTGTCTTGCTTACACCAGTTTTAACCTGGTTGTAAATCCACTGCCAGTGGTCAATTCACCAGTGAGCACCTCTTACTGCGATGATGACATTGCCGATGGATCCACAACGATAGACCTTACTGAGCTTGATAATAACATAACACAAGGCGATCCCAACCTGGTTGTTACCTACCATTATACCCAACTTGATGCGGAGAATGGTGATAATGCCATTCCAAGTCCGTATGTCAATACTTTACCAATTGAAACGATTTACATCCGAATAGTCAATAGCAGTACATCCTGTTTTTCAACGGGTTCTTTCACCATTGAAATCCTCGACAGACCGGAGATCGATCCTCAGGAAATTCGAGATCTTAATGGATGCGAGGCAGACGATGACGGTTTTGCAATATTCGATCTCACGGATGTGATACCTGACATTCTCGCTCAGCTTTCAAACGTTACCATTACATTCCACGAAACTCAGGGAGATGCTGAGGCCGGGATAAATGTCATCTTCGATGAATCCAATTACGAGAATACGGTTCCGACCCAACAAACGATTTACATTCGAATAGTAGATAATTCAACCGGTTGTTATACGATCGTCCCATTAGAGCTTCATACCAATCTGCTTGTAACTGGCGTTGATCTCAATGATCGCTTCTTATGCGATGACGAATCAGGTGATGGCATTGCGACATTCGACCTTCAAAGCATTGCAGACTCCATCGGACCAGGGATAATGAATTTGGTTGTTACTTTTTATGAGACCGAATCCGATATGGAGAACCAGATCAATCCAATTGACCAGTCGGTCCCGTACGTGGTTTCATCCAGCCCGCAAACCTTGTATGTCCATCTTTTTGTACCGGGCTGTGAACGTGATACCAGTTTTGACTTGATAGTATATCCACCGCTGATCCTGGATCCTATTGCTCCGGTAGATTATTGTGATACCGATCCCGATGGATTCACCTCCATAGAACTTGCCCAAATTGATCCCATTGTTTTAGCAGGTCAATTCAATGCATCGGCCACATATTACCTGACAGAGGCAGATGCTGAAACCGGACTTAATCCACTGCCTCCATTTTATACCAACGTAACCAATCCTCAAACGATATATACTCGAGTTGCAGACAATACAACGGGATGCTTCGATACACAGCCGGTTCAGATCAATGTTATTCCTTCACCGGTCACAAGCACACCAGACGATCTCATCATTTGCGATGACGACCAGGATGGATTTTATCTCATCGATCTGGACGCTTTAATTCCTCAGATAGTTTCGGACACTTCGAATCTGACAATTAGCTTTCATACCGATTTGGAAGAGGCTGAAAATGGGATAAATGCCATATTAACACCAGAAGCGTACAGCAGCGGAACACAGATAATTTATACCCGGGTTGAAAGTCTGATCACCACATGTTTCGCCATTGTAGAGCTGAATGTAATAGTCAATACCCAACCGGAATTTCCACTCATCAGTAATTTCCAGAATTGCGAGACCGATGGCAATCAAACTGCAGATTTCATTTTTAATGAAAAGGATGAAGAAATTCTGAATGGGCAAACCGGAAAAGAAGTATTGTATTTTGAAACGGAAGCTGATGCCAATGCAAGAACCAATATTTTGGATAAAGACAGTGTTTACAACAATATTGCTTCGCCCCAGATGATCTATGTAAGAGTAGAAAATCTTACAGATCAAGCCTGTTATGGGGTGTCATCATTCATTTTAGAAGTTGGATCGATTCCGATATTTACCCCTCCGACTAACTTCCTCGTTTGCGATGATATCAGTAACGATGGTTTTGAGACATTTGATTTGAATGAAAAAATAACCGAGATCATAAATGGAAGTCCTGAAGATCTCGAACTGAGCTTTCACCTGAATTTTGACGACGCTGAAAATGCGGTGAACGAGATCAATGAAATGGAATACACCAATATTGAAAACCCGCAACAAATTTATGTTCGGATTGAAAACGGAACTTACTGCCATGCCATTGCAGAGTTCGGACTGAACGTAGTCCAGGTGCCAACTGTTAATCTACCGAGCATGCTAACGACCTGCGATGTAGATTATGATGGTGTATCATCTTTCGATCTGACCGTTTCAGAATTCGAGATCCTGGATGTAAGGAGTGACGATATTGTCATCACTTATTTCGAATCTGAATCGGACCTGGAAAACGACCTGAACCCGATCAATGACCCCGCCAATTATAACAACATCAGTAATCCTCAAACCGCATATGTCAAGGTGCTGAATCTTATTTCAGGATGTTATGCTGCCCTCCCACTTGATCTCATGGTGAACTTACCACCAGAAGTCAATGATTTTCCTGAAATTCAAATTTGTGAATCCTCAGACAACACTTATTCACTTGCCGATGCCACGGACATTCTGATCAATGATATTAGCGGTATAACCATAAATTACTTTTCGACTCAAGCAGATGCAGAAAATCAAATCAATGCATTGGGAACATTCTATACATATGGCAGTACAAGTGATACCATTTTCATCCGGGCTGATGATGACGCTACCGGCTGCTATAGAATTCAGGCTTTCGATCTTATTGTCAACTCAAACCCAATAGCGAATATCGCTCCGGACATGGAAGTTTGTGACGACGACTTTGATTTTGAAATGGTTTTTGATCTGACCCAACAGAACGCAGCTATCTTGGGCGCCCAAAGCCCAGCACAATTTACAGTGACCTATCACGAGATTCAAGTTGAGGCTGAAAATGGTACAAACAGCGTTCAGGATCTGGAATACACCGGATACGACGGTCAAACGATATATGCACGTGTAACAAATAACATCACAGGCTGTTACAGCGTGAGTTCTTTCATCTTAATTGTAAACCGTAAACCTGAAGTAGAAATCGAAGAGCAGGTAATTTGCCTGGATAACCTTCCCTTGACGGTAACGGCGGGTACCCTTGTTCCAGGTGATACTTACCAATGGTCTACGGGTGAAAACAGTCCTGAAATTGAAATCGATCAAGTTGGTACATATTCGGTTACGGTTACAACACTTGAAGGATGCTCCACTACTACGGAGTTTGACGTTATTGAATCGGAGCAGGCGACAATTGAGATCACGGAGACAGTTGACTTCTCCGATCCAAATAACATTACGATCACCATAAGTGGTATTGGCAACTACCTTTATATACTTGATGATGGGGAGCCTCAGGAATCCAATGTGTTTGAAAATGTATCATTGGGATATCATACGATAACGGTAATTGATCTCAATGGCTGCTCCTCTATTACAACTGAAGTTTTGGTCATAGACGCACCTAAATTCATGACTCCTAACAGCGACGGCTATTTCGATACCTGGCATATTGTAGGTGTTGAAACATTGCCTGGAACAACCATTCATATATTCGATCGCTATGGAAAGCAACTTGCTCATCTGACCTCAGAAACTGAGGGTTGGGATGGAAGATATAACGGCAGGATGATGCCTGCTAATGACTATTGGTTCGTGGCAAATGTGGTTCAAGGGAATCAAAGTTTCCAAGTGAAAGGGCATTTTGCCATCAGACGCTAAATTATTGTGTAATTTTGCACAATGCAATTCAAGATCGTATCGGATTTTCTTCCCACGGGAGATCAGCCTGAAGCCATTAAGGAGCTCTCGGACGGGATTCAGTCAGGTGAAAAATACCAGACCCTTTTAGGTGTAACAGGTAGTGGAAAGACCTTTACAATTGCCAATGTTATTGAAGAGGTTCAACGACCAACCTTGGTTCTTGCGCACAACAAAACCCTGGCAGCTCAACTCTATTCAGAATTCAAACAATTCTTTCCCGATAATGCCGTCGAGTACTTTGTTTCTTATTACGATTATTATCAGCCTGAAGCCTATATTCCGGTAACCGGTACTTATATTGAAAAGGACCTTTCAATCAATGAAGAAATAGAAAAATTAAGGCTGAGTACCACTTCTTCTTTATTGTCCGGGCGTAGGGATGTGTTGGTAGTTGCGTCGGTTTCATGCCTTTACGGTATAGGTAATCCGCTGGAGTTTCAAAAGAATGTCATTACCCTGGAACGCGACCAGGTGATATCGCGTACAAAATTATTACACAGGTTGGTCCAGAGTCTATATTCAAGGACTGAAGGCGAATTTCGACATGGTAATTTCAGGATTAAAGGGGATACGGTTGATGTCTTTCCCAGCTATGCCGATAATGCATACAGAATCCATTTCTTTGGAGATGAGATCGAGGCCATTGAAGCATTCGAATTGCAAACCAATAAGGTGATCGAGCAATACGATCGATTAAACATCTACCCCGCCAATATATTTGTGACCTCTCCGGAAATACTTCAGAACGCCATTCATCAGATCCAGGAGGACCTTATGCATCAGCATGATTACTTCAAGGAAATTGGAAAGCATCTTGAGGCCAAACGCCTGAAGGAAAGAACAGAATTCGATCTTGAAATGATACGGGAACTCGGTTATTGTTCCGGAATTGAAAATTACTCACGCTACCTGGATGGCAGAGAACCGGGATCCAGGCCGTTCTGCCTGCTGGATTATTTCCCGGAGAACTACCTGATGGTAGTAGATGAAAGCCATGTTACTATTTCCCAGGTCCATGCGATGTATGGCGGTGACCGAAGCCGGAAGGAAAACCTGGTGGAATATGGGTTCCGCCTCCCGGCAGCCATGGATAACAGGCCATTGAAATTTGAAGAATTTGAAGCCCTTCAAAACCAGGTGATCTATGTAAGTGCAACTCCTGCAGATTATGAGCTTCAAAAAACAGCTGGAGTCTATGTTGAACAAGTCATCAGGCCAACAGGACTTTTAGATCCTGAAATTGAAGTCAAGCCTAGTAAAAATCAGATCGATGATCTGATTGAAGAGATCCAACAGCGTGTTGAACGCGATGAACGAACCTTGGTAACAACACTGACAAAACGTATGGCAGAAGAACTGACCAAGTATTTGACCAGGATACAGGTGAGGTGCAGATACATTCACAGTGATGTGGATACACTGGAACGTGTTGAGATCATGCAGGATCTTAGGAAAGGATTGTTTGATGTACTTGTGGGTGTAAACCTGCTTCGTGAAGGACTGGATCTACCCGAAGTTTCCCTGGTAGCTATTCTTGATGCTGACAAGGAAGGATTCCTGAGATCGGCAAGATCCCTAACACAGACGGTTGGTCGGGCGGCAAGAAATCTAAATGGTAAAGCGATCATGTATGCAGACAAAATAACCAACAGCATGCAAAAGACGATCGATGAGACCAACTATAGAAGAGATAAGCAATTGACTTTTAATAAAGCCAATAACATAACACCGAAAGCTCTGAATAAAAGCCTCGATAATGCCCTGGCCCGGAATTCTGTCAGCACCTATTATTATGAGCAGGAGGCCCTTAAAGCTGCCGAGGCTGAAAGCGAATATTTAAGCAAGCCTGAACTTGAAAAGAAGATCCGGGTGAAACGAAAACAAATGGAAGAAGCCGCTAAAGCACTGGACTTTATGGAAGCGGCTAAAATGAGAGATGCAATAAAGGCGTACCAGTCTAAACTGGATGCCCTTAAGGTCTAATTGTATTGAACCTTAAAGATATCGATAAGAAAATCCGGTGGAATGATCTTATTCGGAAAACTTTCCATCAACTCAAGAACACGGTTAATGGACTCGTGGCTTAGGCCCATTCGTAATCCGAAGTTAAATAATCGTCTTTGTTCTTTGGCGGTATAATCACTGCCAACATTCATCAGCAGAACCAACCGGTGAAATTGAACGATTCGTTCGCTATGTGATTTTAAGTGTACATGGGTGACAGGATTCTTTAGTAGATATTCAAAATCCTCCCTTGTAATCTCAAGCTGCTTGGCAACACCCAGGAGAAAATTGTATTCAATTTCCTTCAGGCTTTTGTCCTTTCTGGCAAATGCGATCATTTCAGAAAGCAAGCTGAGTTTCTCTTCTCGGTTAATCATTGTTCAAGGGATTAATTAATTTCAAAATAAAATTAGGAATTATCGAACTAAAATAAACCCGCGTTATCTGTCGCTTATCGAAAAAAAAGTTGGATTTCATCGGCGATTTTATACACTGAGCGCAGTAATGTTTATAACTATTTGATTTACAGTTTTTTACATCAATCAACCTAAAAAAGCAATTTCACCGCTCACAACACAATAGATGTGAAAACTAATCGTTACGGCCGAATCCACTTTAATGGTCAAAAATGATAGGCTGAAGAAATGCATATCCCGCAAAAAAACGGTACCCAATTCATTACTTTCATATTTATTGGTGCTCAATTTTTTGAATTCCGCAAAAATGATCTCCCGATTACCTCAGGTCTCGATTAAGAAATAACTTGCGCTGCATAAGAGCAATCTAAATCAATCATCATGCTGCGAACAGAGGCCAAACCCAAATTGTCTTTTTCCGATTCGGAAATAGCTGCCTTGAATAAAAAGTATAGGCGCCTAATGCCAATTCAGCGGATCATTAATCTCTATCTCGATTTTGATGTAGATGAAGTCATGCTCACCAGTTCATTTGCAGCGACCTCAGCCTTGTTTTTAAAATTGTTTTCAGAGGTCAATAAAGATCAGACAATTTATTTTATCGACACCGGATATCATTTTGAAGAAACCCTGAACTACGCAAAAGAACTCAGCGAGCTGTATAATCTCAACGTGAAATCGATAAGGGCTCTGAAAGAGGAACACGAATTCACTACAAATGACCAAACCTGGAAAAAGAATCCTGACTTCTGCTGCTCGATAAACAAGGTCAAACCGCTTGATGTAATCAAGCAGAATTATTCGATCTGGGCATCCGGACTTATGGCTTGGCAAAGTGACCATCGCTCAACACTTGATATATTTGAAAGACGTAATGGTATTGTGAAATTCTATCCTTTACTGGATGTCAGCAAGGAAGAACGAGACCGACTTATTGCTAAACGGGAGCTTCCTTTTCATCCATTGGTTGCCAAAGGATATCATTCGATTGGCTGTGTCCAATGTACTTCACCTGGAGCGGACAGAAATGGTCGTTGGAATAACAATCCAAAAACTGAATGTGGATTACATCTATAAAAAAACTCCTGCTTGTGCAGGAGTTTTCAGACTAATTCAAATGGACGTTAAAATAACTCTGCTTCCAATTTGACTGGAACAACGAACGTGCGCTGACCAGTTTTCATTTCTGTTGGAAGCTCATTGTAATTCAATCTGCCTTTGATGAATTTCTCAACGACTGAATCATCAGTATCAACTGAAAGAACTACGATCTCGTTGTTCTTGTTGATCGTTAAGGTTACATTGGCATACATGTCGTGATCTACTAAAAAAGTTGGATTCTGTAAAAGCTTGCCTACTTCCTTAGTGATAACTTTTGTTTGTTCTGCTTTTACTGTTTTGACCGGGTCGGGATTGGTGTTTGCAGATAACACACTACTAAATGCGATCGCCGCAATTAGCAAGATTGATTTGATTGATTTCATAATTGTTCGATTTAAATTGATTGACATTATTATAAAGGACGATTAAAAATCAACGCTTGTTACACAACGATCTGTGAATTAACTATAGTTTAACGTTAATTAATACGCGTTTAACAATTTGATTTTCTAGTCCATTCAGAAGTAGTGAATGGGAAAAGCCATGGGGTTAGACCGCTCTTATCAAATCAATAAATGAAAGTAATGGAATAGAAGGGAATTTTAATTAGGATAAAACCTCCTGAACTTTATCGGCTGCCTCTTGAAATTCCACGGCACTAGAGACATCCAGTCCTGAACGGTCAATCAGTTCTTTGGCGATATCTGCATTGGTGCCTTGCAACCTTACTATAATAGGTACGTTAATGGCATCTCCCATATTTTTATAAGCATCGACTACACCCTGTGCTACGCGATCGCAGCGAACGATTCCTCCAAATATATTGATCAGGATGGCTTTCACATTGGGATCCTTTAGGATGATCCTGAATGCAGCCTCAACTCGAGCAGCATCGGCCGTTCCACCTACGTCCAGAAAATTAGCAGGTTCGCCTCCAGCCTGTTTGATCAGGTCCATAGTAGCCATAGCGAGCCCGGCACCGTTAACCATACAACCTACGTTTCCATCCAGGTCTACATAGTTAAGACCGACTTCTTTGGCTTCAACCTCAATAGGGTTTTCTTCACGTATATCCCGAAGGTCCACATAATCTTTATGCCTGTAAAGCGCGTTGTCATCTATAGTAACCTTGGCATCGACAGCCATGATCTTATCATCACTGGTTCTCAAGACGGGATTTATTTCAAATAGAGTAGCGTCAGATCCAACATAAGCATTATAAAGTGCCATTACAAACCTCACCATTTCCTTAAAGGCTGTACCTGATGTCCCAAGATTAAATGCAACACGCCTGGCCTGAAAAGGTAACAGGCCCACAGCAGGATCGATCTCTTCAGTAAAGATCAGGTGCGGAGTCTCCTCAGCGACGGTTTCTATATCCATTCCACCTTCCGTAGAATACATAATCATATTTCTTCCTGTTGATCGGTTCAATAATATGGACATATAATATTCTTCCGGTTCGTTAGCTCCCGGATAGTAAACATCTTCAGCAATAAGAACCTGGTGAACCTTCTTCCCTTCAGCGGACGTCTGAGGTGTGATCAGGTTCATCCCAATGATCTGACCTGACAATTCCTCTACCTCATTGAGGTTCTTCGCCAATTTCACTCCACCACCTTTACCCCGGCCACCGGCATGCACCTGTGCTTTGATCACATACCATTCAGTTCCGGTTTCACTTGTCAATTGTTTAGCTGCGGCAACTGCTTCCTTCGGATTCTGGGCAACGATCCCTCGTTGAATACGCACCCCAAAACTGTTTAAAATATCCTTACCTTGGTACTCGTGTAGATTCATATTCCAGGTCTGTTTTTTTGCATTGCAAATGTAATCATCCTGTTCTTCTAAACCAATATTTTTTCAAGGGTGTGTGCCGGTGATGTTTCAGAAAAAGTTCATAGCTTTATCGCCTCAAAGTCAAAACTCTACAACCAATCCATGGAGAATAAAGACCTTTTGGAAATTTGCAATCAATTTGGATGCCCGGTTTATGTATATGATGCGCATAAAATCGAGTCACAGTACAATCGATTGATCAATGCTTTTAAAGATGTGCCCTCATTAAAGATCAATTATGCTGTTAAGGCCTTATCGAATATCTCTGTTTTGAAATTCCTTAAAGGCCTGGGAGCGGGTCTTGATACGGTTTCCATTCAGGAAGTCCGTTTGGGCCTGGATGCAGGATTCGATCCGCAGGATATCATCTATACACCCAATGGAGTTTCCTTTGAAGAGATCAAAGCCGTATCGGATTTCGGCGTTCAGATCAATATTGATAACCTCGCCATCTTAGAGGAGTTCGGAACAAAGTATCCGAATGTCCCGGTATGCATACGGGTCAATCCTCATGTTATGGCTGGAGGTAACACCAATATCTCCGTAGGTCATATCGATAGTAAATTCGGAATATCCATACATCAAACACCACACATTCTAAGAATCGTTGAGAATACCAGTATGCATATCAATGGCATTCATATGCACACAGGAAGTGATATTCTGGATATCGATGTGTTCCTGTATGCCAGTGAGATCCTTTTTGAAACAGCCAGGAATTTTGATTCTCTCGAATTCATTGATTTTGGTTCTGGTTTTAAAGTTCCATATCGAAAAGGGGATGTTGAAACCAATATTGAAGAGTTCGGCGAAAAACTCAGTCAGCGGTTTCATGAATTCTGCAAGGATTACGGTAGAAGCATCACACTTGCCTTTGAACCCGGTAAGTTCCTGGTAAGCGAGGCAGGCTACTTTTTAACGCGTGTAAATGCGATCAAGCAGACCACGTCAACCGTTTTTGCCCAAGTAGATTCGGGCTTCAACCATTTGATCAGGCCAATGCTATATGGGTCCAATCATCACATCATCAACATATCAAACCCACAGGGTCGTGAACGTTTCTATTCTGTTGTCGGATATATATGTGAGACCGACACCTTTGCAAATAACCGGCGTATCAGTGAGATCAATGAAGGCGACATCCTGGCTTTTAAGAATGCAGGCGCTTATTGTTTTATGATGGCCAGCAACTATAATTCGAGGTACCGTCCAGCGGAGGTCCTCTGGTATGATGGTAAGGCGCATCTTATTCGGAAGCGCGAAACCTATGACGATCTTGTTCGGAATCAAATCGAAATCAATCTGTAGGTCAGAAGGGAGACCTAAAGCTTTATTCTTAAGCGTTTTTTTATCTTTATCTGAGACCAACTCAGAAAAATGACCAGACGTATTCTAGGCCTTTTCTTAATATTTATCGGATGCGCTGAGGATGAGCCGCTTAGGCCCATTCAACATGCATTGAACTCGGAATCCCCAAATATCCGGCATGTCATTGATAATCTTGAAGCCCATGAAGTTCAGATCAAATTATCGACAATCCATAAGAAGAAAGAGAAAATTAGCTTTCGGGATTTTGAATTTCAACTTGATGACAACGCCTATTTTTATCCGGCAAGTACTGTTAAGTTTCCGGTTTCATTGCTGACGGTAGAAGCACTTCAAGCAAATTCTGAATATGACCTGGACACTGAGTTTTTTGTAGAGGGCGATTCCCTCCCAACAACATTCAGACATGAGGTCCGGGATATATTTGCGGTAAGCAGTAACGATACCTACAACCGGCTTTTTGATTTCCTTTCTAAAGATTCTATCAATTCCAGCTTAGCAAAAAAAGGCTTAACTCCATCTCGATTCTCACATAGGCTTTCAACTTCGGATGCCGACAACCTGACTACAAGACCACTTATTTTTATCGAAAATGATTCGACCCTGATTACCACCCGGCCCATCATCAATAAACCGATAAAACCGCTGGCACTTGAGAAGGTCATCAAAGGAAAGGGATATTACAGCCAAGATGAATTGATCATGGAACCGATGGATTTTTCCGAAAAAAACTATTTACCGATTTCAACCCTACATAATTGTATGAAGCGGATTATTTTTCCAAAGGCATTTTCGGAAGATGAACGTTTTGACATAAGCGGTACACATCGGCAGTTTATTTTGGACGCCATGGGGCTCTATCCTCGTGAAATGGGATATACCTCCGAGGAATATTACGACAGCTATTGCAAGTTCTTTATCTATGGGGACAGTAAAGATTCCATTCCCGAACATATGCGAATATTGAATAAGGTTGGGTATGCCTATGGTTACCTGACGGACTGCGCGTATATTCGAGATGAAAAAAATGACCTGGAATACATTCTTACAGCAACTATTCATGTGAACTCGGACGGAATTTTCAATGATGATGTTTATGAATATGATACCATTGGAATTCCTTTTTTAGCAGAATTGGGCCGACAAATACACACTTATCTATTAGAACAAAAAGACTAGCATGTCTCAGCAAAAATTAAAAAAGGTCCTAGGCCTGCGCGATTTAGTACTTTTTAATGTTGCCTGTGTCATCGGACTTTCATCTCTCACACAAGCTGCCCAATTCGGATGGTCAAGTTTTCCATTTTGGATCCTTGCCATGCTGTTCTTCCTGATCCCGATCGGGTTACTGGTAATAGATTTGAATGCGCGGATTCCGGGAGAAGGAGGTTTTTATCTATGGACAAAGAAAGCCTTTGGAGAGTGGCACGGATTTATTGCAGCCTGGAGTTATTGGTTGAGTAATATAGTCTGGTTTCCTACCGTACTATTTACCATTGTCCTCTCGGGCTTATACATTTTCGGTGATGATGCCCTTTATCTCAGGGAGAACTTTTGGTTCACAGCAGCGGTTTCATTGGTCGTATTGTGGCTGGTTATCATTCTCAACATCCTAGGTCTAAAGGTCGGGAAATGGATCCAAAACATAGGTGCTGTAAGTCTTTGGGTTCTGTTTGGACTCTTATTTGTTATCGCCATTATTTACATAACGAAATTCGGCAGTGCCCAACCGGTGGATTTCAAGTCGTTTGTTCCCGATTTAAAGGATTTCTCCATTTTGCCATTTTTCGCTGCCATCGCGTTTTCATTTGGAGGCCTAGAATTATCATCTGTTATGAGCGATGAGATCAAGAACCCGAAGAAAAACATCACGCGTTCAATCTTTATTTCAGCAATACTCATAGTTATTCTTTACCTGATCGGAACCTTTTCGCTGATCGTGGCTGTCCCGAAGGGGGAACTCGATATCGTAGATGGTATAGCTCAAACCTTTGATAGCATAGATAAAGCCGTTGGCTGGCCAATTGTAGGCAGCATCGGAGCAATTTTGGTAAGCATCGGTACTCTTGGCCTTTTCGGCGCCTGGCTTACGGGCAGTGCGCGGTTACCATTTGTTATCGGACTGGACAATTACCTGCCGCCGGCTCTGGGAAAATTACATCCCAAATACGGATCGCCTCATATATCCCTGATCGTCCAGGGTGTGATCATTTCAGTCCTATTACTCGCATCAATAGCAGGGTCTAAAATACAAGAGGCCTATTCGGTTCTTTATGATATGGCAGTCATTCTTTATTTTATACCGTTTCTTTACATGTTCCTGGCCCTCATTTGGCACAACAGGAAGAATACTGGCGGAATTTCGTGTGTTAGTTTATTCCGGAAACGTAAATCTTTGGTTTGGATTTGTGCATGTTTAGGATTTAGTGTAATTTTTCTATCGATAATTCTGGCATTTATGCCGTCGTCTGCAGTTGAGAACAAGTCACTGTTCTATTTAAAAGTAATTGGTGGCTGGGTTTTACTGACGTCGATAGGTTTGATCTTTTACTACAGAAAGTCTTCTACTCTATGAAACAACCATTTGATATCAGCAGCAACATCAAGGAAGCTGAAACGCTACCAGCCGAATTCTACAGAAGTTCTGAGGTTTTTGAAACCATAAAGGAAAGGGTCTTTCTCAGAACCTGGCAATTCATCGGAGACGATACCGTAGTCCCATTTGCCGAATCTGCATATCCTTTTATCCTTATGGATAATTATCTGACAGAACCATTGGTTTTGACGCGTGATAAGGAGGATCAGATTCGTTGTTTTAGCAATGTGTGTACACATCGTGGAAATATTGTTGTGCAACATCCTGGAAAAACCAAACAGTTGGTATGCATGTATCATGGACGACGATTTGAACTGAACGGCGCCTTCAAATCCATGCCGGAATTTGAAGAAGCAGAGAATTTTCCGAGACCTTGTGATAACCTGAGGGAGTTTCCTGTTAGAGCTCTCGGACCTTATCTTTTTGCCGGATTGAATCCCTCTTACGATTTTGACGAGGTACTTAGCAAGATGACTGAGCGTATCGGTTTTCTGCCATTGCACGAATTCAAATACGACCCGGTCACCTCCAGAGATTATCTGGTGAATTGTCACTGGGCGCTATATTGTGATAATTATCTGGAAGGTTTTCATATACCATTTGTACATCAGGAATTGAACGATATCCTGGATTATGGAAATTATACTACCGAGTTGTATGATTTTGCCAATCTTCAGATCGGCTATGCCAGTGATGGATCCGAAACATTTGATCTGCCGGAGTATCATATGGATTATGGCAAAGAGATAGGTGCTTATTATTTCTGGATCTTTCCGAACATGATGTTTAATTTCTACCCATGGGGCCTTTCAATAAATGTCGTAAAACCGATAAGCCTGAACAAAACACGTGTTGCCTTTATCACCTATGTTTATGATGAAACCAAATTCAGTAAAGGAGCTGGAGCTTTATTGGACAAAGTTGAGCGGGAGGATGAATTTGTTGTAGAAGGCGTTCACAAAGGTGTTCAATCCAGATTTTACAATACGGGTCGCTTTTCTCCAACACGCGAGCAAGGCGTACATCATTTCCACAGGCTGCTCGCTGACTATTTAAAAAGTTAAACCGCCCCACTCACCTCGGCTTTAACCCTTGTTAGGTTACAAATTAAATAACCATCATTATGAGAATTCTTTACCTGTTAGGCATTTGCCTATTTCTTCATGTCCCCTTTTCAAATGCCCAGAAACGAAAATCGAAATCAACTCAAGAAGCAAGGCTAACTATTCCTGATAGTGTTTTTCATGGATTCAAATGGAGAAATATAGGCCCGTTTCGCGGAGGACGCAGCGTTGCTTCCTCGGGTGTGGTAGGTCAGCCCCATACCTATTATATGGGTGCTACAGGCGGTGGGGTCTGGAAGACCACCGATGATGGAATTAGTTGGAAGAATATCTCAGATGGTTTCTTCAAGACCGGAACGGTAGGAGCCATTGCAGTTTCTGAAAGCGATCCCAATGTTGTTGTCGTTGGAATGGGTGAGCATGCTGCACGGGGTGTAATGACTTCAATGGGCGATGGGGTATACAAATCCACTGATGCCGGTAAAACATGGAAACACATGGGTCTTGATGAATCGCGCCACATCAGTGACGTGATCATACATCCAAGCAATCCGGATATGATATACATTTCAGTCCAGGGTGCACAATACGGCCCTTCCGATCAACGCGGCATTTACAGAAGCAGCAATGGTGGTGGTGATTGGGAAAGAGTACTTTTTGTGGACAATCGAACAGGGGCTTCTGCCTTGTCCATGGATATGGATAATCCACGCATATTGTACGCCGCTATGTGGCAACATGAACGTCTGCCGTGGAAAATGATTTCAGGCGGTAAGAACTCGGGATTGTATAAATCGACCGATGGTGGTTCAAACTGGACCAAAATGACCGAAGGGCTCCCTGAAGAATTCGGGAAATCCGGAATTTCCGTTTCCAGGGCCAATCCGGAACGCGTATTCGCGGTCATTGAAGCTGAAGGAAAAAAAGGCGGTGTATATCGATCGGACGACGCTGGGAAAAATTGGCGGCAGGTTAATTCCAACCGTGTTAATATCGCCAGGTCCTGGTATTATATGGAGATCTACGCAGACCCGCAAGATGAAAATGTAGTATATGTACTTAATGCTCCGGTGATGAAATCGATAGATGGTGGCAGGTCCTTTCAGAATATTCCTGTTCCACATGGCGATAATCATCACCTATGGATCAATCCCAACAATAACCAGGTCCTGATCAACTCGAACGATGGGGGCGCCAATATATCTCATAATGGTGGAAAAAGCTGGAGTACCCAGCAGAATCAGCCAACCGCACAATTCTATAGGGTGATCACGGACAATCTTGTGCCGTACAATGTATATGGTGGACAACAGGATAATTCGGCGATAGCCATTGCCAGCAGAACAAACGATTTTGGTATCGATTGGAAAGATTGGTATTCAGTGGCCGGATGCGAAAGTGCCTTTCTTGCCTTTGACCCGGACAACCCGGAATTCGTTTATGGCGGCTGCTACCAGGGCATTATTGAGAAATGGGTAGCGCGTTCGCGTGAAGGGAAGCCTATAAAGACTTATCCGGAATTGGGGTTGGGTGTCCAGCCAAAAGATTTTAAATATCGCTACAATTGGAATGCACCAATTATCAGTTCTCCTCATAATCGAAATCGAATATATCATGCTGGAAATGTAGTGTTCAGAACCGAGGATGGCGGGAATTCCTGGACGGCGGCCAGTCCCGATCTCACCAGAAATGAAACGGATAAGCACGGCCCTGGTGGAGGTCCTTATACCAATGAAGCCGCAGGCGGTGAGAATTACAATACTATTATGGCCCTGGTGGAATCACCTCATGAAGTGGGCGTTATGTATGCAGGAACCGACGACGGACTTATTCATATTACTAAAAATGGCGGGGCATCATGGGAAAATATCAACCCAAAAGGCCTGGCTGATGGGATCATAAACAGTATCGAGATCTCGCCTCACGACCCGGCAACAGCCTATATTGTTGTCATGCGCTATAAATACCAGGATTTGAAACCATACATTTATAAAACAACCAATTATGGCCAAACCTGGATAAAGATCACCAACGGGTTGAATGATCCTCACGGATTTGTCAGGGTTGTTCGAGAAGACAAAAAGGTCAAGGGATTGCTCTACGCGGGATCGGAGACCGGGTTATTCGTATCACTCGATGATGGCCAATATTGGCAGCCTTTTCAATTGAATCTGCCTGTTGTACCGATCAACGATCTCTACATCCAGGATAACGACCTTGTGGCAGCCACTGCCGGGCGTTCATTTTGGATTCTGGACGATTTGGCTCCAATACAGAATTACAATTCGGCCAAAGTGAATGTAGCCATCTTCCAACCAAAAGACACCTACAGGATATTTGGCGGCAGCGCTTCAATGCCAATTCCCGGACTTGGCCAGAATCCGCCACGCGGTGTAACCTTTGATTATTATCTGGGAAAGGAGGCAGATACATTGGACCTGAAATTGGAAATCTTAGAGAAGGGTGAGGTCATTCGAACCATTACGAACAAAAAGCAAAAGGAATTCAAGTCGTGGCCCGGAGGGCCTCCACGTCCGGCCGTATTACCTTCAAAAATGGGGTATAACCGGTTCACCTGGAATTTTAATCGGGAAACATTACCGGCAATAGATAAGGTATTTGTATTTGGAAATTATGCCGGATCAAGTGTACCACCGGGAAAATATACGCTGCGTCTAACCCTTGAGAATGAGAGTAGCGAAGCAGAAGTGACCATTTTAAAGAATCCAAAGGTAGATGCCAATTTGGATGATTTTGCAAGGCAACAACAGGTCCTGATACAAATTGAGGCAACGATCGTAGATATTCATGAGTCGGTTAATGCAATGCGATCGGCTAAAGATCAGCTTAAGGCTTATGGAAAATTGCTCAAAGAAAACGAATCGGCAAAGGAGCTGGTTAAAAAGGGAAAAGATCTGATAGAGCGCATAGATAAGTGGGAGCGCAACCTCATTCAGCCTGATCAGAAGACCTTCCAGGATGTGATCAATTTTAACAATAAGCTGAATGCACAACTCATGCATCTGAAAGGATTTATCGATGTTCCCGAACCTAAGGTAACCCAGGGAGCGGAGCAACGGCTTGACGATCTACTGGGAGAATGGCGAAAGTTTAGTGATGAGAAAAATGATATAATCAACACGGAAATGTCGGCCTATAACGCAGCCTATAAAGCATTGGACTTACCTGCGATAATAATGAAAGATTAGCTAATTAATTCAAAAGATTATGAGTGAGCTATCGTTTGATAAATTCGTCAAGAAGATCTTCATCAAGGCGCCCATGAAAAAATTATATTGGTGCTGGGCAACAGAAGCCGGGTATATAAGTTGGTTTCTTAGATCCAGCAAATTTAAACGCAATGGTATTGGGCTTGAACCAGAGGATTTCATCATGCCTGGAGACACTTACAGCTGGAAATGGCATAATTATGAAGGCGAAGAAAATGGCAGGGTGATCGAATCAAATGGCAAAGACAAGGTCGTACTTTCATTTGCAGGTGAAAACAAATTGACCATTGAATTGGAGGATCATAAAAACGCTGTGCTGGTAACGTTGACCCAATCGGATATTCCCACGGATGAAAAAACCAAACTGGAGATCTACTGTGGTTGCAGTAATGGATGGACATTCTGGCTTGCCAATTTAAAAGCAAAGCTTGAACACGGCATCATGCTTAATGAAACCGAATTCGATTTAACTGGAGATCCAATGGCAGGATGGAAATTCGTCAATATGTAATTTAAATTAATATTGGTGCTTGCCCCTGCTCCAGCCTTTTTTAGACAGGTACTTATTTCCGTCTTCAGCAGCTGGTTCCTCCAACTGTGTTCCCATACTATCGTTCCAACGATTCAGGTAACCGAAAAGGGCAATTACACCCATGATCTCAACGATCTCGCCATCGTCCCAGTACTTCCTTATATTTTCAGCGATCTTGTCGGTCACTGCATTCGGAACCGAAGATGCAGCTATGGCAAGGTCGAAAACCGCTCGTTCTGCATCGGTAAAAGCAGGATAAGTTTGATAATCCCAAATGTGGTTCATTTTGTCTTGCTCGGAACCGTAACGCTCTGCCGCACGTATGGCATGAGCTTCACAATATCTGCAACCGGCAGTCATGCTGGCCAGATAAGCCAATAATCGCTTTAGCGAACTGGTCACCCGGCCTTTGTTCTCCATTACCGCCTGGTTCATTTCGAGAAATGCCCTGGCAATGCGTGGTCTGTGCATCATTGTAAAAAGGCTATTCGGTGTGAAACCCAAAGTTTCATCATAAAAATTGGCCATTTCTTTGGCCTCTTGGTTCGTGTTACGGTCTAGAGGAGATACGAGCGGACGTTTCATCAAAATGCAGTTTTAATATCGTTTGGCAAAGATAGAAACATTATCGTGTAAATATTTATTAAGTGCACTTTGATAGGCCTCAAAATTACCCATGCTTAAAGAATATTCTTATATTTAGGTAACATTCCCTAAGTCCTTTAACGTTTATCCCACTTAAAAGGCAAATATGACTGGAATCAATCACCTAATCGGTTCAATTTCGAAACGGATCGAACATATCTCGATAATCTTTCTGGCTTTATTGATTTGTAACATTCAATCATGCGATTCATCAAAGAGATCGAATAATTCGGTGGAATCCGATACGAATACCTACCTCGATTATGAAGGTATGGACGATCAATTTACAGGTGGAATTCGTTTGGTACCAATTACGACAGATAAAGGCACTTTCAATGTTTGGACCAAAAGGGTTGGTAATAATCCAACTAAGAAAGTATTACTCCTTCATGGCGGACCCGGAGGCACGCATGAATTCTTTGAGTGTTTTGACGGTTATTTTCCAAAGGCAGGAATAGAATACTACTACTATGATCAACTGGATTCTTATTATTCTGATAAGCCCAATGACTCGACTCTCTGGACCAATGAACGTTTCGTAGATGAGGTTGAGCAACTTCGAATTGCACTTGGGTTAGATCCGGATAATTTTTACCTCTATGGACAGTCATGGGGTGGTATTCTTGCGATGGAATATGCGTTGAAACATCAGGATAAAATGAAAGGACTGATCATTTCAAATATGGTTTCAAATATCGACGGATATAATAAATTCGCGAAAGAAGTTCTTGGTCCCAGGCTGAATCCTGAAGTCTGGAAGGAGATCCAGGAAATTGAGGCCAATGAGGATTTTGAGAATCCGAGGTATGGCGAGTTGTTGTTCGAACACCATTATACCAAACACATTTTAAGAATGCCGTTGGAGGAGTGGCCCGAGTCTATCAACCGGGCATTTAAGCATCTCAATCCAAATATCTACATCTATATGCAGGGACATTCGGAGTTTGGCATCACACCAGGAGCCACCCTCCTTGGCTGGTCGGTAAGTGATCAGCTCAAAACACTAACAGTTCCAACCCTGGTAATCGGAGCGACATATGACACCATGGATCCCGAGCATATGGAGTGGATGTCGAATGAGGTCCAAAATGGTCGTTTTTTATTGTGTCCAAATGGTAGTCATCTTTCACAATACGATGATCAGAAAGTTTTCTTCAACGGACTTATTGACTTTATAAATGATGTAAATTCGGGAGATTTTTAGTGTTCCAATATAATCTAATAAAATAATCAAGTCATGAAAAAAATAGCATTCATTCTGACCATGCTCCTCCTTACCACCAATGGTTTTGCTCAGGATAAACCATCGCCCATTTTGTTCATTTACGATGCCAGCGGCTCCATGTGGGGACAGCTGGACGGAAAAACCAAAAAAGAAATTGGAGCCTCCGTACTCACCCAAGCTGTTAATGGACTCCCGGAAGGCCAGAATGTTGGGTTGATGGCCTATGGACATCGTCAAAAAGGAGACTGTAATGATGTCGAATTTCTTGTCGCTTTGGACAACAATTCCAAAGAAATGGTCACATCGGCCATTAAAGGGATTAACCCCCTTGGAAAAACACCTCTGGCAAGATCAGCCTCGATGGCCATTGAATCGCTGAAAAAAAGTGGTTTAAAAGCGACCATTATCCTCGTAACTGATGGGATTGAATCCTGCGATGGCGATATCTGCAAAGTGGTTAGCGAAGCGAAAGCGGCAGGGATTGACTTTAAAATGCACATTGTTGGATTTGGTCTGAAAGAAGGTGAAACCGAACAGCTTAAATGTGCGGCTGAAGCCGGAGATGGTAAATACTATGATGTGGCTGATGCCGGTGGACTAGGCGATGTAATTGATGAAGCTACAAATGAGACGGTTGACGATCCTGAAGGTAATTTCTCATTTTTTGCCACTAAAAATGGTGAAGCAGTTGATGCTTGGGTACGTGCCTATGAACCTGGTACC